>JAESFU010000198.1_pt1 | contig 70485 bp, 66 predicted proteins | sample 9269461 | NCBI WGS metagenome assembly JAESFU01 (sample SAMN14502556, study PRJNA617107) | algae metagenome | isolation source: Stenomitos rutilans HA7619-LM2 and co-occurring heterotrophs from cave walls | place: USA: Waikapalae cave, Hawaii | collected 2009-07-28
GAATCGTCAAAGACTATGAATACACAGTATCATCTTCGGTCAGTTGGCTGTATTTGGCTAACATTCAACTAATGCTTCAGCGAATCTAACTCTATTGCAAAATATAATTCCCCAACACGTTCTAAGTTTAGTAAGGTGGTTGTCAAATCGCCAAAATTTTTTTGAAAATGGGCTGTGTTAGAAAGATCAATATAATACTTACCTTGGAGCCACGAAGGAATTGATGTTTCTTTGGTACCAGCTTGCAGAATAGGTATAAATTTACGATGATTATACTTTTGCAGAACTTCTGCCGTCATGATATCTCCCTCATATCCTACACCTCCAAGCCTATTTTCTGACTTCATTTTATATTTTTGAGTACATATTAAAAGGATATAGTCGTTTTCCCTTACAGATTTTTCCATAAAAAGAGCTAGCTGGTCTCCCGGCACAACTTCCCATTGGTCAAGCTTCGCATCTATACCTTGTCCTCTTAGTTGAGTAGCCAAATATTTTACCCAATCTTTAATTCCATCATCTTCCCAAGCATAAGAAATAAATGCTGTAGGGTGCTTATGTACCTCGGAAACCTGTAACAGCTCCTGCTGCTCTATATATGGTTGTTGCTCTACTACCTTATTGTCAAAGGGTAAATAATCTTCTTCTTGATTACTCGAATATATTTCACGTCGCGAAAATTCTACTTCTTCCCAAATTCTCTGGATAATATCGCGTCTAATACGTTCTTCAAAACTCATTAAAATATCATAAAAATAACTTTTTCTACTTGTGCTCAAGCCTTCGCTATTTCTATAACTCATATACTGATTATAGTCCAAAAAATTTGGTTCGAACTCTCTAATAATATCTATAAATCGGCTTCCAGAGAAATAGGTAGAAGTACCTCTCTCATTTATAGCCTTAAAAAGTTTGTTGTATTCTATTACCCAGTTATAACTCATGTTAATTCATCTTTCGAAGCTAAAATTAATACTTTAATAAGCGTGCAGTTGCATTATTAAAATAACTTCACAACTGCACGCTCGTTCTATTTTTACAATCCCAGCACTTTCTTATTAAACTCCTCATCACTGCCCGTGCCGGCGAAGTCATCGAAGGCTCGTTCGGTAACGCGGATGATGTGGCTGTCGATGAAGGGGGCTCCTTCGGCAGCTCCCTGTTCGGGGTGTTTCAGCGCACACTCCCACTCCAGCACGGCCCAGCGATCATAGTCATATTGAGCGAGTTTAGAGAAGATACCTGAAAAATCAACCTGACCATCACCTAATGAACGGAACCGCCCGGCCCGCTCAACCCAGCCCTGATAACCGCCATATACGCCCTGTTTGCCGGTTGGATTAAATTCAGCGTCTTTCACGTGATAGGCATAAATCCGGTCGTGGTAGAAGTCAATGAATTGCAGGTAATCAAGCTGCTGCAACACAAAGTGGCTGGGGTCGTAGTTGATGCCCGCGCGGGGATGATTGCCTACTTTTTCGAGAAACATCTCGAACGTAATACCATCGTGTAGGTCTTCGCCGGGGTGCAGTTCGTAGGCCAGATCGACACCGGCTTCGTCATAGGCGTTCAGGATGGGCATCCAGCGATTAGCCAGTTCCGTGAAACCGGTTTCGACCAGGCCCGCCGGACGTTGCGGCCAGGGGTAGATAAACGGCCAAAGCAAGGCCCCCGAAAACGTAGGACTGGCTTTCAGACCGAGGTTTTTGCTGGCTTTGGCTGTCATGATCAACTGATCGACGGCCCAGGCCTGCTGGTCTTTCGGTTTACCGGCCAGTTCGGCTGGCCCGAAGCCGTCGAACATAGGGCCATAGGCTGGATGAACCGCCACTAATTGCCCTTGCAGGTGCGTAGCCAGTTCGGTGATTTCAACGCCGATGTCTTTGAGTTTGCCTTTCAGTTCATCGCAATACGTCTGGCTTTCAGATGCCTGCTTCAGGTCAATCAGGCGCGGGTCCCAGGTCGGAATCTGGACACCTTTATAGCCGAGGTCGGCCATGTATTTGGCAATGGACTCAAGTGAGTTAAAGGGTTCGGCATCGCCGAGGAATTGGGCAAGAAAAATGCCCGGTCCTTTCATTGTCTTCATGTATGGTTAATTTTGAATGACTGAATGAGTGAATGATAGAATGCAGTAGCCTTGCGCCATTCAGTCATTCTATCATTCACTCATTCAAAATTGTTTTACGTGTTTTTGCGGGCTTTAGAAAGCACTTTAACAATTTCAGTAACTTCCTGCATCAGGTTTTCGAGACGATTGGGCGGAATAGTTTTTGATTCAACCAGTATTTCCATCCAAAAAAGCGATTCATCAGCTTCTTCAATGGTGATGCTTAGCTTAGCGTAAAATTCAGCCTTACTTCTTGCCCGACAAGCAGCTCTGTAATTAGCCCCGGTGGAAGACGCTGAACGTAAAAATTGTTTACCCAGAATTTGAGCTTCTTCTGTTTTGGGGAGTGCCTGAAATACACGAACACTCCGCAAAACAAACTCTTTTGTCCTGCGTTTAAAGTCTTCGACAAACTCCTCCTTACCCGAAAAGACTGGCGTCATCTGCATCATTCTCTCATTGAGTCATTCTATCATTCAACATTAAATCTCCACCCACGCCTGTTTGCGGTTAGATTCCAGGATTTTCTCGCAGATAAGCAATTCACGATAGCCGTCGGCGAAAGTTGGGAAAGTCGGATTTTCGGGTTGCTTTCCAGCGGCAACAGCGTCGTACACTTCTTTAAACAACTGTTTCGACGTATCAGGGAAACCTTCGTTGTGACCACCGGGGAAACTAATTACCGAACGAGCTTCTGGGTGTGCCAGCGAAGGGTCACGCAGGAACGACTCGTTGGCTCCGTCGCGGTTACCAATCCACATTTCATTAGGTGCTTCGGAGTTCCAGGCATAGGTTTTCTTCGACCCGGCAATCTCTAAACGCATCTGGTTTTTGCGCCCCGCCGATACCTGCGACACCGTAATAACCCCTCGGTTGCCGTTATCGAACCGGAGCAACACGTTGGCGTGGTCTTCGGTGTTGATGGGCACGTCGGCGTAATCTTCAGGCTTGAGCATCTTGCCCGAATAGGTTTCAACGGGCTTGAGTGGCTTCTTACGCACTTTATGAACCGTATTGAAATCGGCCATAACGGCTACGGTTTTTAGTCCCGTGATGTACTCCAAACTATCCATCAAGTGCGATCCGATGTCGGCAATGGCCCGCGAATCACCCGATTTGTCGGGTTCGAGCCGCCAGTTGTAATCGGTGTCGTAGAAAAGCCAATCCTGCAGGTATGAGCCGATAATCGAGTATACTTCGCCCAGGTCGTTCTGCTCACGCATGACCTTCATCTGCCGCACCAACGGGTAATAGCGCAGGTTAAAATGGACGGCATTAACCAAACCTGTTTTCTTTGCCAGCGCCACTAATTCTTCGGCTTCATGCAGGTCTTTGGCTAATGGTTTTTCGCAGACAACGTGCTTGCCTGCTTCCAGAGCAGCCTTCGATTGGGCGTAGTGCAGGAAGTTAGGGGTACAAATATGAACCACTTTAATATCGTCCATCTTCAGCAGCTCATCAAACGTACAGGCGCGTTCGATACCAAGCTGATCGGCTTTCTGGCGGGCCAGTTCGGGCGTTACTTCGCATAGCGCAAGAACATTTGTGTTAGGTAAACGGCGCAGGGCTTCGATGTGCGCGGGGCCAATGAATCCAGTGCCAACGACACCGATGTTGATTTTTTGCATGTAGTTTGGAATTTAAGATTTGTTACACAGAGATGCACAGAGGAAAAGAGATTCGCTGAGATTTACTCTGTGTATCTCCTTTTTCTCCGTGTATCTCTGCGTAACAGCTTTAAGACACAAATTTTGTCCATTTTTCAGATGCCCCATTCGATGCAATCACCGTGTCAATGAACGCCAGCCCGCGAATCCCATCGCTAACGCTTGGGAAGTCATAAATCGGGTCGGGGTCGCGGCCTTCCATGTGGGCTTTTACGGCGTAGGCGAAGTTGCGGTACAGATTGGCAAAGGCTTCAAAGAATCCTTCGGGATGTCCGGCGGGCATTCGCCAATGGGCTTTGGCTGATGCCGATAAATCACCTACGTTCGGGCGAATAATACGTTGTCCTTCCTGGGTTTTGTATTTCAGCGTGTTCGGTTCCATCTGGTGCCATTCCAGCCCGCCCAGTTCGCCATACACAAAAATCTTCAGCGCGTTTTCTTCGCCGTTGGCAATCTGACTGGCGTGCAACACGCCTTTGGCTCCGCCCTCGAAATGCAGCAACACATTGCCGTCATCATCCAACTGGCGACCAGGCACAAACGTGCTCAAATCGGCGCAGAGTTCAGTGATTTTCAATCCCGTTACGTATTCAGCTAAGTTTTCGGCGTGGGTACCAATATCGCCCATGCAACCGGCCGCACCCGATTTGGCCGGGTCGGTGCGCCAGATGGCCTGTTTGTAGTTATTGTCTTCTTCTTTCTTCGACAGCCAGCCCTGCGGGTACTCAACTACCACTTTCCGAAGCTTGCCTAATTTGCCATTCCGCACCATATCCCGGGCTTCTTTCACCATTGGGTAGCCTGTATAGTTATGCGTCAATCCAAACACCAGGCCCGACTTCTCGACAATTCCGGCCAGTTCTTTGGCCTCTTCCAGCGTCAGTGTCATGGGCTTGTCGCACATGACGTGAAAACCGTTTTCGAGCGCCATTTTAGCGGGTGGGAAGTGCATGTGATTGGGGGTTACGATAGACAGGAAATCCATTCGTTCGCCCTCTGGCAACGCTTTTTCGGCTGTGATCATTTCCTCAAATGAGGCATATACCCGGTTTTCGGGCAGGTATAGGGCGTGGCCGGTGGCCTTCGATTTGTCGGGCGATGAACTAAAGGAGCCACAAACCAATTCGATTTCGTTATCGAAGGCAGCAGCCCGCCGGTGAACAGCCCCAATGAAGGCATCCAGTCCTCCACCCACCATTCCCATTCGCAATTTCCTATGCATAGGTTGTTATGTTGAGAGTAAACAGAGTAGAAAAGAGAGGGGCGGTAGTTGGTTTACTGTATATGGTTTGTGGTTTGTCGTTTGTGGTTTATCGTTGGCTACTGCCAAAGGAACTATAAACCACAAACGACAAACCACAAACTGCCCCTCTTTTTTGCGCCGGGAAATTAGCGGTTTTCTCTTATTTTTCGGAAATTTTGCACAAAAACGGTTAACGAACGGGGAGTTTATCCGCTCTTTCTTCTTTGGTTCGTTAATACATCTAAAACTCACAAACCCCTTTCTATAGAAATGAACCAAGCTGTTAATCCTTCGCGGCTATTTTTGGCCAGTTGCCTTGCCATTATTACTACAGCCTTTTCCTTCAGTATTAGGGCCGGTATTCTGCCTCAGTTGGGCACTGAGTTCGGGCTGACTGCCGAGCAGTTAGGCTTTATCAATTCCATGTTCTTTTTTGGCTTCCCGATTTCAATGGTCATTGGGGGTATCGTCTATCACTCAGTGGGCCCCAAATTGATTATGCAGGTTGCTGTTGTTGCACACACGCTGGGTATTCTGCTAACCATTTATGCGGGTGGCTATGTAGGTCTGTTGTTCTCAACATTCTTTATTGGTTTTGGTAATGGTTGTACGGAGGCTGCCTGTAATCCAATGATTGCCGATATGTATTCCAGCAGCAAGCTGAACAAAATGCTGGGTCGGTTCCATATGTGGTTTCCCGGAGGTATCGTCATTGGTAGTTTAATATCCAAATTTATGACAGAGGGTGGCTTCTCCTGGCAGGCGCAGATTTGGGTTCTTATGCTTCCAACGGTGGTCTATGCATTCCTGTTTTTTGGTCAGGCTTTCCCGAAACCACAGGTAGAAGGTGTAACCTCGCTGTCAAAAAACTTTCAGGCGATGCTGACCCCTTTGTACATTGCCCTGTTCTGCTGTATGGCGCTGACCGCCATTACCGAATTTGGCCCGAACCAGTGGGTAGCAGTTGTTTTAGGTAGTAGTGGAGCCGATGCGATGCTGGTTTTAGCGTTGACATTCGGCGTCATGACGATTGGCCGACTTTTCACGGGTCCAGTTGTGGGAGTCTTAGGCCAAACAGGAGTTTTGCTGGGCGGAGCCATTCTGGCAGCTATTGGTATTTATATGTTCAGCACCGTTACGGGACCGGCAGCCTATTTAGCTGCTATTATTTTTGGTCTGGGCGTATGTTTTAACTGGCCGACTATGATCGGTTTTGTGGCGCAGCGGGTTCCATTAAGTGGCGCACTCGGTATGTCGATTGTTGGGGGGGTAGGTATGTTGTCAACGTCTATCTTCCAGCCCATTATTGGGAGTTGGATTGATGCTAACCATGCAGAAGCCGCAGCAAAGGGGCTCACCGGACCAGCGCTGGAATTAGCTACCGGTCAGGCCACCCTGTCTACGATGATGACATTCCCAATCATTCTGATTTTTGCTTTCACGGCCCTGTTGTTCTGGATGCGAAACCGCAAAATCAGTCATGCTAACGATGCTCTCATTGCTGAACAACCACAATTGTGAGTTTACATACTAAAATAATTATTAACAAAAACCCCGAAATCAAATAAATTTCGGGGTTTTTGTTAACTAACACATTAAAAATCAATTATTTATCCCGAGTTGATTAAACCCTCAGCAATAGTTTGTTGTCAGCCATACACAAACCCTATCGACCGCCTTTAATCAACTATGTCGTGGCTCTACTTGATGCATACACCCAACCGCTAACGGCGGCTCAAGTCGCCTGCCTGCTCCGACGGGCAACGTTCGGTCCTACGCCTGCCCAACTTAGGTCGCTTACGGGGCAAACAGCCGCCCAGCTTGTAACGACCCTCCTGGCCGACCAGCCTGCTCCTTCCCTCCCACTTGATCTGGCAACGGGCAAGACGTTCACCGATCAGCCATTCGACAAAACCAGTCTCGGCAAAATGAACGTCTATGTCAAGTCCTGGTGGGCCAATCTGATGCTTACTCAGCCGGTGTCGCTGCTCGAAAAGATGACGCTGTTCTGGTCGAATCACTTTGTCATTAACGATTCGACGGTCAACGATTACCGCTATGCTTATCGGTATAACACGCTGCTCCGGCAACATGCGCTGGGTAACTTTAAAGCCTTTGTTATTGCGATTACGCAGGACCCGGCCATGCTGCGGTTTCTGAATGGCAACCAGAATGTGGTGGGTACGCCCAACGAAAACTATGCCCGCGAGCTTCAGGAACTCTTTACCATTGGCCGGAATGGTGGCTACACGGAAGACGACGTTCGGGCAGCGGCCAAAGTCTTGACCGGCTGGAGTGACACCGGCTACCGCGACGATACCAATGCCGCCATCGGGAGTAGCTTTAAGGCCAATCGGCACGACACAACCGATAAGACCTTCTCGGCCACCTATCAAAACACCGTTATTAAAGGTCGCTCGGGCAACAATGCCGGGCTGGATGAACTGAACGACCTGATTGATATGCTCCTGAAAAATGTCGAAACAGCCCGTTACATCTGCCGAAAGCTTTACCGATGGTTTATCAATTCCGACATTTCTACTACGATTGAAACCGGTTTCATTCAACCGCTGGCTGATTTATTCCGAAAAAGCAATTTTGAGATAAAACCAGTGCTGACAGCCTTATTCCAGAGTCAGCATTTTTTCGATGAGAGTCTGCGCGGAGCGGTTATCAAATCGCCAACGGATTTGGTGGTGGGCACATTGCGTTTCTGGGGCTTACAGACACCTGACCCCACCCAGAACATAACGGGCTACTACCAAATCGGCAATTACATTCATAGCCGGTCTAAAGAAGAACAGCAGGAATTACTCAACCCGCCCAATGTGTTTGGCTGGACAGCCTACTACCAGACCGGTTATTACCAGCAATGGATTAATTCGAACACGCTCGGCCTGCGCGGCTATTTTACCGACTCGCTGACAACTAATGCGCTAAAACTGAATGGCAAGCCAGTCGTTGACGTGCTGACCTACGCCAAATCGCTGTCGGCCCCAACCGACCCGGCCAAACTCGTGACAGACATAACTGCCCAGTTACTGCCCGTTTCGCTTACAACCGCGCAACTTGATTTCCTGACCGACACTATTTTGCTCAACAGCATTCCCCGCTATGAGTGGACAGGCGAGTGGAACGATTACATCCGCAACCCAAACGACACCGCCAAGAAACAAGCGGTTCAGGTAAAGCTGACTGCCTTTCTGCAATACCTCTTCCGCATGGCTGAGTATCAGGTAGTTTAATTATGAATGATAGAATAACTGAATGATTGAATACCATCCGGTAGCATTCACTCATTCTATCATTCACTCATTCAAAATTAATCTCATGAAGCGTCGTAATTTCCTCCACTATGCGGCTTCGTCGCTCGTGCTACCGGTACTGATTGATGGGTTCGGAGCCAAAGCCTTTGCTCGCCCTTCGTCGTTCGTGCAGTCGCTGATTAATCTGGCCGACCAGACCGACCGGGTGCTGGTTATCATTCAGTTGCAGGGCGGTAACGACGGGCTAAACACGGTGATTCCGCTCGACCAGATGAGCGTGTACACCTCGTCCAGTTTTCGGGCTAACATCGCCATTCCCGAAGCTAAAGCCCTCAAGCTGAAAAACTACGCTGGAACGGGTCTGCACCCCGCCATGACGGGTATGCAACAACTCTTCAACGAGGGTAAGCTGAGCATTGTGCAGGGTGTATCGTACCCCACGCCCAACTTCTCCCATTTTCGGGCCAGCGACATCTGGATGACCGCCGTTGATTCCACCCAAACGGCGTATTCAGGCTGGACGGGGCGCTACCTCGACAATCAGTTTCCAGGCTTTCCCGACAATTACCCGACGGGCAAAATGCCCGACCCACCCGCCATTCAGATTGGGTATGTGACGGCCACCACCCTGCTCGGCCCAACGGATTCGATGGCGATTGTGTTACAGGATCCCGACACCTTTGCCCGGTTGGTGGGCGACAAACCAAACAACCCGACCAGTACGCTGCCTGGTTATGCGGGCGCACAGATTGACTACATCCGGCAGCAACAGGCCAGTTCGGTGAGTTATGCCGGACAGATAAAATCGGCGGCTGGTAAAGGGAAAAATCTGGCAACGTATCCCGCCAGTAATAACCTTGCCGCTCAGCTAAAAATCATTGCCCGGCTCATTAGTGGGGGTATGCAGACACGGGTGTATTATGTCACGATGGGCGGCTTCGATAACCATGCCAATCAGGTCGTGGCGACCGACACGACAACAGGGACGCACGCCAATCTGTTACGCACCCTCTCAGACGCTGTTCTGGCCTTCCAGACCGACTTAGAGCAGTTGAAAGTACAGGACCGCGTGGTGGGCATGACCTTCTCCGAGTTTGGCCGGCGGGCCATCTCCAACGGCAGTTTCGGTACCGACCACGGCACCTCGGCACCGATGTTTGTGTTTGGCACCGCCATTAAATCGCCGATGGTGGGCAAGAACCCCAACCTGAGCGATTTAGAGAATAATAACCTGAAAATGCAGACCGACTTTCGGCAGGTCTATGCGGCCATCCTGACCGACTGGTTTGGCACCGATGCTACTGCCGAAACGGCTGCTTTGTTTAAAGATTTTCCGGTAGCGCCCGTGTTCCGTGCCCCACAGACGGTTACGGCTGTGGAGCCAGTTGCAGCCGATGCCCGGCTGTATCCGAACCCCGCATCGGGCGAGGTCGTGCTGGAATCGAGTTACCTCAAGCAAGGGCTTCAGTCCGTGGCACTCACCGATATGCAAGGTCAGTTGCGCTTGCTTAATGCCTCACAGGCAACGCCTACCTCACTGCGGTTCGATATAAGTGTGCTGCCTACAGGCACATATGTCCTGCACGTAGCAACTAACCAGGGCACACTCACAAAGAGGATGATAGTGGCACGGTAGCGGGTTACCATTCGCTAAAAACAAGCCCTTAGTGAGGACGCTTACTTGCCTGCTTATGAGGAAGATGGTAAATTTCCTCGTGCATCAACCTTCCTCAAATTATGAAGCGCGTCTATCTGTATTCTTTTCTGCCGATTGTGCTGCTTACGTGGTTGATTGGCAACCGGCCCGGTCCTCAAAACGTTCCGTTATCTCAATACACTTCTACTTCTATCCAATCCTCTATTCCAGTTTGTGGATTACCACACGTTGGAGGTGTGCCCAATACGCTACTAAAACAATCCGTTGCCCTTCGGTCGGGTGTTGGTCAGTTTTCAGTGCCTACTTCTACTAAAAACGAGACGGCACAGGCTTATTTTGAACAGGGCATGGGCTATTTGCACGGTTATGCGCTGATAGAAGCGGCCCGTTCGTTTCATGAAGCTCTGAGGCACGATTCCACGCTGGTGATGGCCTATGTTGGCTTAAGCCGGGTATATATGGAATTAGACGATAACGAAGCCGCCCGCAAAACTGCCGAAACCGCCAAATTATTGTCTGCCTATGCCTCTGAACGGGAAAAAGCGTATGTTGATCTCCGGTTCGCGCAACTTAAAGCGGTCGATTCACTGACTAATCAAAAACTGCTGAACACCTACCGCTTGAAAATTAATCAGACGGTAAAACGCTTTCCACAAGATGCCGAGCTGTGGTTAATTGCGGGTAATGCCTATGAGCGATATGCCTCAGGTCGGGGGCAGGGTTCCTCAACGGCAAGCATCGCTATTTATGAAAAAGTGTTGCAGATGTACCCCAATCATCCGTCGGCGCACCATTTTCTGGTTCATGCCTATGAGGGCATGGCCGATTACGTGAAAGCCCGCGAGCACGGTGAAGCCTACGCCCGGCTGGCGCCCAACCTGGCTCATTCCCTGCACATGTATGCCCATGACCTGATGAAAACAGGTGCTATGGATGAGGCCATCGCCGAAATGAAGCAGACCGACGCCATCGAACGAAACCTCTACAAAACAGAGCGTTATGAGTCGATGTACGACTGGCATCATATCCATAACATTTCGTTGCTGGCCCTGTGTTATCAATACCAGGGACGGATGCAGGAAGCGGAAGGGTTGGTGAAAGAGCGATTTATGACCGGACGGCCTATCAATCCTGAACGGGCGTTTTACAACAAAATGGGCTACCCCGCCCTGCTCATTACACTGAACCGCGATGCCGAAGCCGTACCAATGGCAAAAGAACTAACAACAGGAAAAACGTTTGGCGAACGCATTATTGGTCATTACCTGCTGGGGTTAGTACAAGTAAAGAGAAATCAGCTCGATCAGGCCCGGCTTTCGCTGGAAGCCGCTCAAAACGAATTACAGGAAGCAAAGAAAGGGGTATATGATGATTGGCTTAACGCGTGGCTGGAACCGCACCCCAAATTTTTAGCGGCTTTAATCGCTCTATCCGACCGTAACGACGGACCGCCTGCCGAGCGAGAGAAAGGGCTGGCCGATATTCGCAAGTTTCAGGTCAGTGCCCACGAGCAGTACGGCCCCGACTCCTGGATCGAAGCGTTATTTCAATTAGAAATGATTGCCCAGGTAGCCTGGCAATTGAAGTTGACCGATTTTGCCGAAGAATCAGCGAAACTTCTGGCCGAACACGACCCGAATTACCCCGGAACCCACATCGCTCTCGCCCGGGTGGCCGCACTGAAAGGCGATGGAATTACGGCTGAGCAGGAGCGTAAATTGGCGCGGCAGGGCTGGTCGAAGGCGGATAAGGGGTTCCTGGCGCAGAATCTTCCTAAATAATCTGCGTACTTAATGAGCGTTTTTTCCGGCGCGGGCAAAAGCAGCCCGTTCATTTTTACGACGCCCAGTTCCATTATTCAACAAGGCTGATGGCCCATATTGGCCTGAATCGGGTCTATACGGAATACAAATAGAAAGTCTAAACTATGTAATTATCAGAAATTTTACTACAACTTCAGCATCACACTAACCTCTCTGTGATACAGCCGTCCGATGGGTAGTTCTTGTCCGGCCACTTCTATATGACTGGTCGTATAGGCCGTTATTTTATCGACAGCAACGATAAACGAACGATGAATTCGCAGAAAATTGGCATCCGGCAACATCTCCTCCAGTGAACTGATGCTCTGCTTGACGACTAAAGGCCGGGCCGAGAGCGTGATGATTTTGACGTAATCTTTCAGGCTTTCGATATACAGAATATCCCGGATAAATACTTTTACCATCTTGCGGTCGGCCCGGAAATACAGGAACATGTTTTCGACAGACGTAGTAGTATGTTTTTCGGCGGGCAACATCGACAACGACTCGGCCTGTTCTGTAGTCAGTTGCGTTGACTCTACACGCATCACTTTGGAAGCCGCCCGCAAAAACCGTTCAAATGCAATGGGCTTGAGCAGATAATCAACTACATCCAGTTCAAAACCGTCGAGGGCGTAATCGCGATAGGCTGTTGTAAAAATAACTTTAGGCGGCTGGCGCAGGCTCCGAACGAAGTCGGTACCCAGCAATTTCGGCATTTTAATATCCAAGAACAGCAGATCGACCGGAGTAGACTGTAAGGCCCCGAAGGCCTGAACCGCGTTGGGACATTTGCCAACAACCTCCAGCCCATCTATTAGGTTAATGTACGATTCGATGATTTCCAGTGCGGGCGGTTCATCATCAACAAGCAGGCAGCGAATCGACATAAGTATACATGAGTTAGACGGTTTCAGCGAATTGAACCGCAGGCAACGATGCCGCTACAGGTGTACGGGTTAGTTCCAGGGAAAGCAAAACCATGAATGTTTCGGCTTCAGCTACAATTCGCAGCTCGTGCCGGTCAGGATAGAGCAGGTGCAGGCGTTTCTGTACGTTTTGTAAGCCAATGCCGCCCACATAATCGGTGTCCTGATCGGTAGCCTCCCGGCTGTTAATGACTTTAAACTTCAGTACATCCCCCTGAACCGACAGGTCAATATGCATCCAGGCCTGTTCTAATTGTTCGCTGGTACCATGCTTAAAGGCATTCTCCAGAAACGGAACCAGCAGCAACGGGGCAATCCGCTTATCTTCATACTCACCCGATAGCGTAATCGACATATCGAGCCGGTCGCCGTAGCGCAGTTGTTCCAGTCCAATGTAATTACGCATAAATAGTATTTCCTTCTGCAACGGCACTTCGGGCGCATTGCATTCGTAGAGCATATAGCGTAGTAAATCAGCCAGTTTCAGTACAACTGCCGGTGACTGAGTCGATTGGCTCAGCGTTAGGGCATAGAGGTTATTCAGCGTATTGAATAGAAAATGCGGATGAATCTGCGATTTCAGTAGCTGGAGTTCAGCCTGTAGTTTTTCCCGTTCTATTTGCTGATACGCCTGCTGCTTAAGATACCAGACTTTGACCAACCGGATAGCAGCCGCAAATCCGCCAATGGTGATCCCCCCGCGCAGCCCGGCCATCATAGCCACCAGAAAAGAATCACGCGCCTTGGTCACAAAACCGAATCCTAACCAAACTGGTCTTACTACATAAATAGAAAGAAGGGCTGATGACACGCCGGTGGCGATAATAATTCCCACAAGTGTGACAATCGCCCAGCCATAACGCCCTTTGAACACAAACCGAGGCATCAACCAATACATGATGCTGTAGGTAAACAGCATGTGGGCGGGCATGAACAGCATGGCATCAATACACGCCAGCATAACCCCGCCCAGAAAAGCTGCACCCAGAGAAAACCCCTGTTGCACGATGATTTTGGCGGGTAGAAAACTATAGGTAATCGTAAAAAACAGCGTCCAGCTTAACCAAAACAAACCGTGCCGAGCCAGGCGGTGACGCCGGTCGTTCGAGAAGACAAACTCTTTGGTTATAAGTTGCATACACTCACCGATTTCCTTCCCGAAGATAGACAAACGCAATGGATTCCCCTACGAACCGCTGGGTTTGTCGACAAACGACCCGTTCCCATCGCCAAACGACAAACCTGAGCGGTAGACAGCCTTGATAGACAGAAACATGCCGTATGATGGCTACGTAGTGTCGATGGGCTATTTTGTCAGCGGCCCGTTGACTGAGCGTCTATTTTTGATTCAGTAATCGAGTAAACGTAAACACACAAATTGTATGACCATGAATACTCAGCAACTATTCCGTCTGGCTCTCACAGTCCTCATCCTGATTAGCGCTTCGTTCGTCACGCGGGCGCAAACCCAAAAAGAATCATTCGCCCCCCGCGAAGGCTTCTGGGTTGTCGAAACGGCTCCCAAAAGCCATCAGTGTACGGTTCGGTTTTATTCCGATGAAAAGAAACTGATCTACGAAGAAACCCTTAATCGCAGTTTGAACATTACCCGCCGACAAACCAAACGCCACTTGAACGCAGCCCTGGAACAAGCTTTGTTTGTCTGGAACAACACCTGTAAAATTCCCACCGACCGCCAATGGGTAGCCACACAGTTTAAGAATTAATTATTAGAAGCTATTTGAATTAGTGAAAAGTGTTGCTTCTACCCGAATTTAACCACCCCCAACCGAAGCGTCGGCCCGGCCCCTCCTAAAACAGGAAGGGGCCACAAGGATACACTTTTACTCATTCTCAACCTTCTTGAAAGTAAACAAGATTGGCATGGAAAAAGCCCCCTCCTGTTTTAGGAGGGGCCGGGCCGACGCTTCGGTTGGGGGTGGTCAGCCAAGACCAATAGGTAATTCAACCAGTTTCTTAACCACCCGGGAAAATTAGGTAGAGCGCTACAAACCAGGAAGTATAAACCGGGTTAGGTGAATAAGTTTTGGGGCTGACCGAGCAAGATAGCAAGCAGTGATTTATCTTGCAGAGTATGCACTCCCTTTCCTACCATCGTTTATGCTTCGCTACCTCTACAGCATCCTATTCGTTCTCGGCCTGACGATTACTGGTTCTGCTCAAAAACAACCCTCATTTATTACCGATAGTCTGGATGCCTATATCGAACGCGGCCTGACCGATTGGCAAATTCCGGGTCTGGCGATTGCGGTTGTGAAAGATGGGAAAGTCATTGTCTCGAAAGGGTATGGCGTTCGCGAAGTGCCGGGATCAGCCTCGCCGAAAGCAGAACCTGTAGATGAAAATACGCTGTTTCTGATTGCCTCCAATACCAAGCTGTTTACGGGTACGGCCTTAGCCAATTTGGAGAATGAGAAAAAAATCGCCCTGAACGATAAGGTCACGAAATACCTGCCCGATTATAAACTCTATGACCCGGCGGTTACCCAACTGGTCACCATCCGCGACTTGCTGTGCCACCGATTAGGCACCAAAACCTTTCAGGGCGATTTTACCTTCTGGGATACCAACCTAAGCCGGGCCGAGGTAATTAATCGAATGCGTCTACTGAAACCCGAAGGCCAGTTCCGGCAGGATTACGGCTACTGCAACTCGGCCTTCGTGACGGCGGGCGAAATCATTCCAAACGTTACGGGCCAGTCGTGGGAGCAGTATGTGGAAAACCTCATTGTAAAGCCGCTGGGCATGACCAACACCTTCATGCTCACCGCCGGAGCCGAAAACCGCCCCAACATCGCCCGCCCTTATACCACGAATTTCGGGTCGCTCAAACGGTTACCTTACGATCAGGTGGATAACCTGGCTCCGGCAGGCAGCATGGTTTCCTGCGTGAAAGACCTGAGCAAATGGCTCATGATGCAGTTGGATAGTGGGCGTTTCGACGGCAAACGAGTTTTGCCCTGGGCCGTAGTGCAGAAAACCCGCGATGGCAACACATTGCTGGGCACCCGAAAATCGAGCGTATTGCCCACGCACGTTCGTACTTACGGGCTGGGTGTGCTCATGACCGATTACGCCGGGCGGCAGGTATACTGGCACACGGGCGGGGCCTTCGGCTTCGTAACCAACACCTGTTTCGTACCCGAAGAAAAATTAGCCATCACCATCTTGACTAATCAGGACAACCAGAATTTTTTTGAAGCGCTACGCTATCAGATTCTGGACGCTTATCTGGGCGTTCCCTACACCGACCGCAGCCGGTTTTTCCTGACTAATGCGCTGGTCGAGGATAAAAAACAGGATCAGGAACTTCAGGCATTGGCCGAGCGGGTAGCTAAGAAAAACAAACCTGCCTTACCATTAACGGCTTATACTGGCACCTACCGAAACGGGTTGTATGGTACTATTTCCATCGCACCCGAAGGCGATGGCCTGAAAATCACCTTCGAGCATCACCCCAACCTAACCGCCCACCTCGACTATATGGACGACAACACCTTTCGTATGGCCTACTCCAACCAGTCGTTCGGTGTGTTTCCCACAAAATTTACGACGAAAGGCAATACCGTTTCGAGCGTTGAGATTAAAGCCAGCGACTTTGTGGAATACGATCCATATTTGTTTGTGAAACAGCCCTGAGGGTAGAGCAGCGGGCATTTATTTTTTCAATTCCTTAAAATCGTCCAGTGTACCTTTTACAATAGCCGCGAACTTGCTGCCGTTGAATGACTTATCATCTTTATCGGTTAGAAGTTTGCAACTAAAATTCACTAAGTAAGGCGTATCTTTTTTATCGAACAGCATCTTCGGCAGCAGGCTCAGGGTTTTGCCGGGCCGGGCTGTTACCGGAAAGATAACCGGCGTAGTGGCCTGGGCTTTTATGATAATTGGGTCGGGTTGATCACCGTCCGCAATTTCCTTCCCATCTATCGTAACCGTGTAGTGGGCATCAGCTATCTTAAACGGAAACTTGTTTTTGTTGATCACATTCACCTTCGTGGCAACGTTGGTTCGCTTGAGTCCCAGTGGTCCAAAGTCAATATCCTCAATTTTAATTTGGGGGATATAAAACGTAGGAAGGCGTTTTTCAATCATCACATTGAACGTTTTTTCGCCTACAATCGGCACGTCGAGGGCGAATGACGAGCGCACTTTGTAGTCTGTGCTGTCGATGCCTTTTCGGTCTAATGTTTTCAGTACCTGCGTCATGGTCTTCGCCATCAATTTCACGGGTAGCAACACTAATGTGCTATCGCCGGATTTAATCTCGATTGGCTTTTTGTAGGCATCCTTCACGATGGGCGTATCGGCAATGTAAACCGTGTAGTCCATCTGTTTAGCGTTAAAACTTACAGGCAAAGGATTATCAATCAGTAATTGCATGCTCATGTCAATAGCATCATCGCTGATGTCGGTGATAGTCATCTGACCCACCTCCAGCCGGGGTTTAAGGGTGTCGTCGTTGGGGCCACCTTCAGCCGTTTGTTCAGCCAGTATGCGTTTATACCAGACGTAGGCCCCAATGCCGCCAATCAACAGCAGGGCAAGCGCAATAATCCATCCCTTTTTCATACCGTGTCGCGTAATAACGAAAAGAGCGTAACCAATGCCGAAAGCCAACTGTTTACAGGAGGTTTATATTTTGAGTATTTAGCGCAGTGTTAAACTTTTTGGCACGGTACCAGTCTTATAACCAGACTTTATTTCGCTCGAAATACCATGCGTATTTTTCTGTTTAGCCTGTTGCTGCTAACGGTAACGGTGGCCTGCCGCCGTCCGTCCAGCCAATTCTCGGCTATGATGACACCCATTGCCCAACCCGACGACTACAGCCGGTACCTGAAAGCAGGCGATGACCTCGTAGCGATGGGCAATGAACCCTCCTGGTCACTGACAGTCAATCCATCTAAGAATTTACTCCATTTTAAATCATTGAATGGAGACAGCCTCACTACGCCCGCTCCCGAACGCCAAATCGACTCAGACGGCGGACCGTCAGACGGAGTTATACGCTATACGGTTCCCGTTGAATCGGGACGAATGAGTGCGGTGTTTCGGCCCGATAGCTGCATAGACAAACTATCCGGACAGCGGTTCGACTACCGGGTGGAGATCGAGTTTAAAGGGAAAACCTATACAGGCTGCGGGGCATCGCTGCGGCAGCTTACCCTGCTCAACGACATCTGGGTATTGACCGAATTGCAGGGCCGACCCATCAAGCCAGTAACCAACAAGCGGGAACTTCCCCGGCTGGAAATTTCACTTACCGAAGGGCGTGTGAGTGGCACAACGGGTTGCAACCGATTTAATGGCAGTATCAGAGCCGATACCCGGCATGTGTTGTTTGGCCCTTTAGCCACCACCCGCATGGCCTGCGTGGGCGAAGGAGCCGAACTGGAAGGTAACTTTCTGGCAGAACTAAATAACCTGCTCACCTATCAGGTAGGCGACCGGAAATTAACATTTCTCCACAATGGGGTTTCGGTTATGACCTTCAAAAAAGTAGATTAATTTAAATTAACCTTTATCTAAAGCGGACGCTATGAGGCAGGCGTTCGCTTTTTGTTTATTTTTGTTTCTGGCTAAAAGCCAATCAAATCGCGAAATAAGTGAATGAATAATGGATAATGTAAAATGATCGCGTTGACCTACATTATTCATTATCCATTATTCATTCATCATTTATTAAATAAATCCCCAATCTCTATGAAAAACTTACGGCTCCCCTCCCGCACGTTGCTGCTGGCGGGTGTGCTCGCAGCAACCATGCCCGTTGTGGATACATGGGCACAAACAACTGCCAAACGCACTGCGGCCACCAAACCGGCTATGGCTTCGGCCGAAGCGCCCGTTGCCCTGAATCGGGTGCTGGTTTTCTCCCGAACAAAAGGATTCCGGCACGCATCCATTCCCGTTGGCAAACGAGCCATCATGAAACTGGGTCAGGAAAACGGCTTTGCAGTTGACACCACTGAGGACGCCAGCCAGTTCAATGAAGCCAATCTGAAACGCTACGGGGCCGTTATTTGGCTCAGTACCACCGGTAATGTGCTCGACGAAGTGCAGCAGGCGGCTTTCGAGCGGTACATTCAGGCGGGGGGAGGCTTTATGGGTATTCACGCGGCTGCCGATACGGAATACGACTGGCCCTGGTACAATCAGTTGGTAGGAGCCTATTTCCTAAGTCATCCCAAGCAGCAGAACGCGGAGATTGAAATCGTTGACAAAAATCACCCGGCCACCAAAATGCTGCCCGACCGCTGGAAGCGCTTTGACGAATGGTATAGCTACAAAAGCATTGTGCCGGAGCTTAAAGTGCTGGGTAAGTTAGACGAGAAAACCTACGAGGGCGGCAAAAACGGTGATAATCATCCGTTTATCTGGCACCGCGATTTCGATGGCGGCAAGTCGTTCTACACGGGCGGAGGCCATACTGACGAATCGTATAGCGACCCGATGTTTTTGCAGCACATTCTGGGCGGTATCAAGTCAGTTATGGCAACCAGTCTCAAATTTGGGCAGGCCAAAACACAGCCTTTTCCCGAAGAGAACCGCTTCGACCGGCAGGTGCTAACCGCCGGGCTGGATGAACCAACGGAACTGGTTGTGCTGGATAACGGGAAGGTGCTTTTTGCCGAGCGCAAGGGGGCGCTGAAACTCTACGACCCGCAGAAGAAGACGGTGAAAATAGTCGCGAATTTTCCTGTATTTACCAAGTTCGAGTATGGACTGATGGGCCTGAACATCGACCCGAACTTTAAACAGAACAAGTGGATTTATGCCTACTATTCGCCAAATGTTGGCAAGACCGTTGCCGATACGGCCCAGCATCTCTCGCGCTTTGTCTATGACGACGTGAAAGACACGCTGCTGCTGAACACCGAAAAAGTGATGCTGACCATTCCGGTGAAACGCGACGGCTGCTGCCACACAGGCGGCTCTATTGCCTGGGATCGCAAAGGCAATCTGTATCTCTCTACGGGCGATGACACAAACCCATTCAACTCCAATGGGTACGCGCCCATTGACGAGCGGCCTGGTCGCAGTGGCTGGGATGCACGCTTAACGTCGAGCAATACCAATGATTTACGCGGAAAAATCGTTCGGATTCACCCCGAAGCCGACGGCACCTACACCATCCCCGAGGGCAACCTGTTTCCAAAGGGCAACCCGAAAGCCCGGCCCGAAATTTATGTGATGGGGAACCGCAACCCTTATCGCATTTCGGTTGACCAGCGCACGGGTTATCTGTATTGGGGCGAAGTTGGCCCGGATGCTGGTGAAAATAGCGAAAAATATGGTCCACGCGGCCACGACGAGGTGAACCAGGCGCGGCAGGCGGGGTATTTCGGCTGGCCGCTGTTTGTGGCCGACAACCGCCCCTATCACACCCGGACATTTGCCGACAGCACTACAGGGTCATTGTTTGACCCAATGAAGCCGATCAACGACTCGCCCAATAACACCGGATTACGTGAATTGCCACCGGCGCAGAAAGCATTCATCTATTACCCTTACGCCGACTCGCCGGAGTTTGGCGAAATCGTTAGCAAAGGAGGCCGGAATGCGATGGGTGGACCGGTCTATTATTACGACGATTACCCAGAAACAGCCGTCAAATTCCCCCGCCATTATAACGGCAAATTCTTCGCCTACGACTGGATGCGCGACTGGATTCACCCCGTTACGATGAAAGAAAATGGCGACTTTGTAAAGATGGAGCCATTCATGCCCGGCACGAAGTTTTCGCATGTAATCGATATGCAGTTTGCCAATGACGGTTCTCTCTATACGTTAGAATACGGCCAACAGTGGTTTGCTGCTAATGCCGACGCCCGCTTGTCGCGCATTACGTACAACGCCGGTAACCGCAAGCCGGTAGCTATGGCGAGTGCCAACAAAATGGTGGGAGCCGCTCCACTCATGGTGAAGTTCGACGCCAAAGAATCGATGGATTATGACGGCGACGCGCTGACATATGAATGGTCGTTTGGGAAGGGAATGCCGAAGCAGACGACGGCCAACCCAACTGTTACCTTCAGCAAACCCGGCACCTATCCGGTTGTGCTTAAAGTGACGGATGCTGCTGGGAATGCAGCCACGAAAACGATGGATATTAAAGTGGGTAACGATGAGCCGAAAGTGGAAGTTGACGTAGCGGGTAACAAGACGTTCTATTTCCCCGATAAACCCGTTAAGTATTCCGTAAAAGTAGTTGATAAAGAAGACGGTACATTACAAAAAGGCATCAGCCCAGACGACGTGACCATGACCATCGACTACCTCGAAGGCTTCGACAAAACGATGCTGGCGCAGGGTCACCAAGCCAATACGGGCTTCTCGACGGGCAAACGCCTGATTGAACTCAGTGACTGCAAAGCCTGCCACGCCATCGACAAAAAATCCATCGGTCCGGCCTATATCGACGTAGCGAAGAAGTACAAAGGAGGTTTTCAGGTAGAGGGTAAACTGGCCCGCAAAGTCATAAACGGTGGTGGCGGTGTATGGGGCGAACAGGCCATGAGCGCCCACCCTCAACTGAAAGAAAGCGAAGCCACCGACATGGTGCGCTATATCCTTTCGCTGGCCGATGAGAAGAAAGCCAATCGACAGCCGCTGGCGGGCGATTATGTGCCCGCTCAGCAGAAAAAAGAAGGCTCCTATATCCTGACAGCCAGCTATACCGACCGGGGCAATGGCACTATTGGTCCACTCACCGGCTCAACGTCGCTGGCATTGCGGTCGCCCTCGGTAAAGGCGGTTTCGGCGGATGTGAAACAGGATATTTTTCAGTATGATATTCCACAGATGGGGCCAGCCGCTATTGGCCTGAAATCGGGTAGTTATTTAGAGTTTAAGGATATTGATTTAACGGGTATTCAGGGGATTACCTCAACGGTGTTTGCTGCCAATGAACAAGTGGCCGGTGGCAAACTCGAAGCCCGTCTCGATTCGCCAACAGGTACACTTTTGGGCGAAGCGGATGCCAAATACGGCACGGTGGGACCCATTAGCTTACCCTTCCGCCAGCCGGTGTCGGGCATGCATAAACTCTATTTGGTGTTTGTAAACCCCACCGCCGGAGCTAAACCACTGTTCGCAGTTGATAAAGTGCAGTTCAGCACGCAGGGCATGTAAAAAAGTGACTTTATGTTAAAGCCAAAACGCCCCGGCCAATTCTGGCCGGGGCGTTTTGGCTTTACGAGTATTTGCTACCAGTTACCTCCCCATTTATCTTTAAATTTTGGATTAGTTATCAAAAGCAAACGTAGTTCACTGGCATCTTTATGCATCAAATCAGCCGTTGTTATACCGTAGAACATAGCTAATTGCTGAAGCCGATCTACATCTAACCGGGTCTTGCCCGTTTCGAGTTTGCTGTAGGCGGCTTGTGTCATGCTGAGTTCATCGGCGATTTCTTCTTGGCGGCAACCGATAAATTCACGTAGGTGACGGATACGAGCTTTTAAGTCAATCATAAAATGAACAGTAGATACGAGCAAAGTAACATATATTTCACTAATCAACGTCATACCGTGTCACCCAAATTTGTGTGAAATCACCATTTCCCCAGACGAAATCACCCAAAAAGTTGTGAATTGCCCCGCTTAGCATCCACGTTAGTAGTCACAAAAGTAGTATTCGTATAACCAAATGGAATAGATATATAAGTTGAGGCATGGCAACTTTGAATCAACCAATTACTACACACATTCTAAAAAATGTGTTTGGGTAAAAGTTGAAACTAAAGAGCCTATTAAAGTAGCAAGGGAGTTTTTCATAACGACAATTTCTACCAAAAGTAATTACGATAATTTACAAAGTAGATTTAGGAAGTAGAAGAAGTTATTGACAACATTACAATATTTTTGTGTTTACTGTCTGTAATCACCAGTCGTAAATACAAAAATTTATCTGTCGTCCAATTAATTTTCGTCAGTTATGAAAACATACCAGATTATGTTTTTTCTCATTTGTATAACTAAGCTGGCTTATTGCAATGGTTCAGTTATAGATGATTCTATTTTGGTTAATAAAACACATTTCCAAATAGCTGTTGGGGGAGCATTGACTAACTTTTCTTATCCTAATTCAACATATCTTAATCAACCGGTATATTTTCTACACGCCGGCTTTTCTTTACGAAAACCACTAAAAAAAAAATACATATTTGAATTGGAAATAGCCTCTGAACCAGTTGGGGTTAAATACGAATCAACTTTGAAATAAGGTCAATACGCTGTTACAAAAAACCGCTTGTTTTATATTAATCTCTATACAAGAATAAATTATAGGCTATCTCAACCAGTTAGACGCATACAAACACAAGCATCAGGCGGCATTTTCTTAGGTCGGCTAATTAGAGATGACATTAAGTCTCATTTATTTCCTGATGATAAAATTTTCACATCTCATTCAGTTTCAACTTATAAGCCTTGGAATGTTGGTGTATCTGCTGGAATAACATCAAGTATGAAGGTAAATCTGAAAAATTTTATTGGTCTTAGGCTAATGTACAACGTCGGTTTAACGAACCTATTTACTAAAGAAGCCACGCTAAACGCAGGTATTCAACGTTTCAGTCGATCGTTGGTAATAGGTACTTTTTTTAGATTTTAACTTAACCACTTAACACTATGAAAATGATCATTAACCTCTGCCAAATAACCTTGTTACTATTATTAGTAACTGTAAATTCAACTGCCCAAATCTCCCCTAATCAATCTATATGCCCAGGAACTACAGTTACTTATTCTGTAGGAGCTCCATTTACTGGCTTAAGCCTGAAATGAAAGGTGACTAATGGTGTATTTACGGCTACTAATTCGGATACTCATACTGCTATTGGAAGTGCAACAGTCAAATGGAATAACAACATACAAAATGGGACAATAAAAGTCACTGATGAATCGTCAGGCAACAGTCAAACTTTTACTCTGAACACACAAACAATCACTGAGGCTTACAGTGCGAATAATATTTCCATTCCTTGTGGAGTAACTGGCTACGTCACATTTGAAGTTCGAATAAGAAGAGCAGATAATAGTGGCTCATTACCACAAGGAGTAATAGTAGGGAGTAAAAACTTTACTTTACCATCAGGATGGAGCTATGTATCAAATACCTATACTGGTGATGGAACAGAATTCGGAGTAGACTATCAAAAATACCAAGTGACTTTAAATGCCTCCGCAGCGTCCGGGATAGGGTATTTCAGGAGTGCCTTAAGTTGCAGCAGTGATCCTAACTCAACAGGTATTTTAGGAAGTACTTCAGTCCCCTTTAATATCAATAGAACGGCTGGTTCATTATCATTTTCATCAACTCCCCAACAAATAGGTCCTTATTATCTGAATTGTACCTCAGGAAGTAGTCAGCTATTTACAGCTAGCTCAATACCAGGAAATACATATATCTGGACTGTCGTTAGTGGAAACTTATTAATCGAAGGTCAGACAAGCTACACAAGTTTTGTAGGAGCTTCTGCCAACGTCACTGCTTATGGAGATGGCACCTTTAAAGTAGTTGGTCAAGCATCTGGCTGCGGTAATGTTCAAACTGATCCTATATATGGCTCAATACATGTTGGCCCTCCAGTAATAACAAATCTGACGATAAATAGCCAACCACAATCCAGTTTTAGTGGGGGTATGTGTACGGGCCAAGGCTTATATATTGAGTCTAGTTCAATAGCAGCCAGTAGTTTCAGTTGGGCTATAACAAGTGGAAATGCAGGCAATGCTTATCTGACAGATTATACCAATGGTAACGCGAGTTTTAATACATACAATGCTGATTGTTATGGATTAAACTTGACTGTATCAAATTCGTGCGGTATGACACAGACGGGTTTTTCTGTGTGCGCTGACAATTGTTTTTCTGCATATAGAATATATCCCAATCCAGCCAGCGATGTTATTTCAATAGAGTTTGATGAAACAAATGAAGCAGAACAACTTCCTGACAAAATAGAATTGTTCAGTGAAGAATCAACTCGACCATTAAAATCGGTGAATATTCAGGAGATATACCAACAAAAATCATTCAAAGGTAGAAGTGTTGAGATACAGGTAAAAGAATTATCACGAGGAACCTATTATTTACATGTTAATAACAGCCGTCGAAAAAAAAAGGAAGTGGATTCAATTAGAATAATTCTCCAATAATTGAGTGATTTTTCCTAATCCTACTTTTCAGCGGCCTAAAAAAATTCTCATAACTCGTTGTAAGGGTTTCGGACCGTCGATACGGCCACACAAAAGACACTAAGAAGGTGTTGGACAAGGCTATGAACGTATGAGTAGAATTTTAACCGATAGGTCCTACTGCAAGAAGTTAGTCCACTGGCTCAAGAAATTGTTCGATTTGACCTTATAAATTATTGAAAATAAGGGGGTTGACTGGCTTTCAGATGATACTCATGCGTTGGAAGGCGGAGCGGACGTTTGCTTGGATGAATTGGTCGAGACGACTCAGCAAAGACTACGAATGCGGTGCCGATTCCCATCAATCATTTGTGTATTTATTCAACATCAATCAGATGCTCAATCATTTATAAACAGGCTTTTAATGTTAATAACCACTTAAGGCTGACGTACTTTTTTAGTACGTCAGCTTCTTTTTACTTAACTTAATTATTTTCTATGAAAACCATTTCCATACTAATTTTAGCCACACTGCTTGTTTCGCCATTGCTCTACGCGCAAGAGAATAGTGGGCAGACAAATACAATTAAATCAGCAGTTACTATTAAAAGTACAGTCATTCCTTTTTTATTTGAAACTGGTGTAGCCGGAAAACTAAATTTAACACAGCAATCATTATCGTCCACGCCAAACCCATGCAACGAAAGTGATAAACGCTTTTCATCTATATTTCCCTGTAACAACCATTTAATCAATCCTATAAATCTAAATTTTGGCGATATTGAGCGAATTAAACGACGCAGTTATTTATTTATCATACCTAATAAAATTTTCGTCAGAAAAAAATCTGGTGAAACGTACTTATTTGCAACGTTTAAGCGAAAAAAAATAATTTATGCATTCAATAAATTCAAATTAGAGAATTCTACTGTTGGTTTAAAGTAAATAATATTTATGGCCCGATAAATCTTATAAAGTGCAGTTCAGCACGCAGGGAATGTGAGTATAAGACCTGTTGGATACGAAAGTGCCCTAGCCAATAGTTGGCTGGGGCACTTATGTTTTTTCATACTTAATACCGTACCGACCAGTACGGATTCCGGTGGGCGGTCATGCTGTCGGCGATGTGCTGGCGAATGATAGCATCGTAGGCCGTGTCGTTAATTTTTTTGCCTTTTGTTTTGGGCAGTTTCAGATCGTCGGGGGTGAGTTTTTTGAGGGTTACGCCCGTGGCTTCAATCACCACGTCGCCGTCGTTTAAACTTAGCTCCAGAATCACGCCCGGCAAGCCGTTGTATCGTTCTGGTCCGGCCGGAACGGGCAAATCCTGCGCGAACCAGGCCGTAATTTTCTGTTTTTTGATGGGGTCTTCCGTTTCGGCTTTCATGCACACATAACCAGCAATGTCTTTAATCTGGTTGCCAATTTTCCAGGTTGGCGCGTGCAGCGAATCCTCAATAATGTAGGTTTTACCCAGCATCTCCATAATGTCAATCTTTTTATCTTTCTCGAAATTGCGGTACAGTTTCAACTCCGAGTTACGCCATGAATAGCTGCCATCTTCAGTCTCGCCCTGCTCGCTGGCATAGGTGTATAGACTTTCGTTCTCGTTGAAAGCCAGTTTCATTTTCTCCTTGAATTCATCATCGTTTTTCCAGGTTTGTGCCGCCCGGTCTTTTTGCTCCTGACTCAGATACGTCATTCGCGCAATGATTTTTGTCCAGTACGTTTTGCGTTCGTAGGTAATGACGCCTTCGGTTTTTTGGGCGATTGCCGGGCTTATCAGAAGCAAGCATCCGGTAACAAAATAAAGTAGTGTTTTCATGAGTAAGGTTGGCTTGTTAAAATCCTCCGTCCCGGCGCATTTTGGCCTGCACACCACGCATATTATACGTGAAGCTAAGCATAAAATAGCGGGCCAGCGTTTGGATGCGTTCGTCCTGCACGTAATTCTGCCCGGCATACTGCGAAATCTGGATATTCCGGTTCAGCAAATCGAACGACGAGAGTCGGACCTCCGCTTTTTTCGCTTTTCCCAGAATGTGAAAGACCGATGCATTCCAGATTGGAATTCGCTGGTCAAACCCAAACCGATCATTCTTATTAATCCGGTAGTTCAGGCTCGTATTTATATAAAAACTGCCGGGAAGCTTGAGCGTCAGGTCGCCGTTATAATTGTTGTTAATCAGCGTCTGGTTCTGTCCCGAGTTAATGGAGTAACTGGTGTTGGTACGACCAATGTTGGCATTGGCATAGAACGTCAGCCATTCGGTTGGCGTTAGGTCGAGTCGGGTGCCGAACTGGTAATTCTGGTTGTTCGTCTGATTCAATACGGAGTCGATTCGGGTCAGGTTTCTCCCAAAATTCAGTTGTGAATTTATATTCATGGTCGCCTTCGTCTTCTTGAGTGGAAAGCCAAAATTGAAATAAGAACCCAGGTTTTTGCCCCCCGTCAGGTTTTCGGGCATGGTGGTGGTAATAAACGTTTGCGGGTCAACCGTCTGGCTATACACAATCTGGTTGACATGATACGCACCATATACATTAGCGCCTAAGTTGATAAAATTACCCGGATTGAAGTAATAAAATCCTACGTTCAGATTATGTTCCAGTTCGGGCAGCAGATTGGGGTTGCCTTTGTTGATAAACAACGGGTTACTGTTATTAATGAGCGGCTGCAAGTCCCGCGACGACGGAATCCGCACGTTCACATCATAACCGCTGTACAGGTATTTGTTGTTTTTCATGTCGTAGTTCAGCGACACGTTCGGTACTAACGTCGTGAACGTCCGGTTAATCTTCTCGAACGTGGCCGATGTTTGGTCGGGGGCGTATTTACCATCAATCGTAAACTGCTGCCCGGCGAGCCCCGCCGATAGGTTAAACCCTTTATAGGAATACCGCAGGCTACTCCCCAGCCGATTGAACAAGTAATTATTTTTATAATAGCGGCTGAGGGAGTCATTGCGGTTCAGAATCTGTCCTCCATCGCCTACGTTCAGCACGTCGCGATCCACCTCGTCGTAACGCAGGCTAAAGTTGTAGAACGTTTCCCAGTAGAACTTCTTGGCAAACGGTTCCACAAACAATAGGCTGGCTTTATACTCATTTCGGAGGCTATTAGTGCCCTGATCCTGCATAATTCGCATACGCCGGATGAGTTCATTAGCACTGGTAGCGGCAAAAAAATCGTTCTGTGCCCGCAGGTTCAGATTGCCGTCGTTGGTATTGATCTGATACGACGCGCTGGCCGCCAATGAGCGCCCTTTCTTCTTAAACTTTAACCGATAAATCAGGGAGTTGGCCGAACCAAACTGGCGGGCGTTGCTGAAGTTGTTGGTGATGTTGCGCGTCGATAATAAATCGGACGAAAGCCCTGTAGTACGGTACAAATTCTGGGTGGTATTCAGCGACGAATTACCATTGTTCAAGCGGCTATTGTTAATAAACACCAGCGTATTGAGTGAATCAAGCTGCTTCTCAAACCGGATGCTAACTCGGTGATTCCCATTGAAATTCACCTGACTACTGGTATCGGCGGTGCGAAACGAACCGCTTTCTAAGAAGTTTTTCCGGTTACGCAGGGCGTTGAGTTCCAGCCGGGTCTGGTTATAATAGTAGCTGGTGCTGAGCTTGGTTTTCTTGGTGTCATAATTGTAGTTGGCTCCGCCAGCCGCGTTGTTTGAAAATCCCCGTCCGTTGCCCCCGCCTATCGGGATGCCCAGTGTCTCGTCGTCATCGTTACCAAAGTAAAAACCGCGTCCGTTCCCAAAGCCAAAATCGGCGTTGTCGTTCCAGTTGAAGGAATTACTACCCCGAAAATCCTGATAGTCATTGAACGATAAGCCCTGCTGATTGGTATTGTTGCCTAAGCCGATGATGGAGAATTGCCGTTTCGAGTCGAATTTGTTGTAATTGCCCTTTATTTCGGCGCGGGCGGGCAGATTGTTGGAAGCCGGTCCCGCACCCGCCGTAATTTTCCCAAAGCCGCCTTTCTTGAATTCTTCTTTGAGTTCGAGATTGACGGTTTTCTCTTTCTTGCCATCTTCAACGCCGGTCAGTTTGGCCTGTTCGGTTTTGTCATTATAGACCTGCACTTTCGAGATGGCTTCGGCCTGTAGGTTTTTGGTGGCTAATTTGGGATCATTGCCAAAGAAGCTCTTGCCATCCACCGTTACCTTCTTCACCTCCTGCCCCTGCGCCCGAATGTTGCCATCTTGATCAATCTGTACGCCCGGCAGTTTTCGCAGCAAATCCTCAACCGTCGATCCCGGCGGTACCTTAAACGAACTGGCATTGTACTCAATCGTATCGCCCCGAATGGTTAGGGGCGCTTTCGCCGTTTTCACAACTACTTCAAACAACTCCTTCGTAATGGGTTTCAGCTTCAGTGCACCCAGGTCCATAACGGCCTCTGTCGCGGGCTTAATCACCTGATTGTAGGGAATAAAGCCCACGAACGAAATCTTCAGTACGTAATTTCCCGGCTTTATGTTTTTAAACGAGAAATTGCCATTGTCGCCTGCACGAGTGAAGTTCACGAGCGATGAATCCTTAGCGCTCAGCAACATGACCGTCGATGAAGCCAATGGAGCCGAGGCCGTATCGACCGCACGGCCCTGCAAGGTAAATCGGGATAAAGGAGTTGGCGTTTGTGCGTGGAGAGCAGCGGAAAGCAGGCATAGTACGGCCAGCAGGAAAAGGTTTTTCATGGGTGAGAAGGAAAAGAATGACAGGGTTGACAATCGCAAAACTAATCGCCGAAAGCAAACTGGTTACACCGTTAACGTTTTTTAACTAAGTTTATAGTAGTTAAATTTATTAAACGGTCGATCACAGATACAATGACCTTTTTTCACCTGAAAGCGTTGCAGGGATTAATAGATAAGAGACAAAACAGGGCGAGATTCCATAAAAAGTTGTAACACAGAGACACCCGGAGAAAAAAAAGAGATTCACAGAGAAAAAGCAGATAAATAAAATCTCTGTGAATCTCTTTTTTTTCTCCGTGTATCTCTGTGTTACAATCCAATGTGTTACAACCCTAATGATTCTCCAGCACCTCCCGAATGGCCTTCGCTTTCAGCAAACATTCCTCCCATTCCTGAGCCGGGTCGGCATCGTAGGTAATGGCGCTGCCAACCGAAAAAGAGGCATACAGGTTGGCAGCCTCATAAAGTAGGGTTCGGATGACAACGCTGAAATCAAAATCGCCATCTGGCGTCACATAACCGATAGTGCCCGAATACACACCCCGTCGGCTAACTTCCAGTTCATCAATCAATTGCATGGCCCGGATTTTTGGCGCACCGGTCATGCTGCCCATCGGGAAAGCATGTTGAATGGCGTCGGTCCAGGTAAGCTCTTCCCGCAACGTAGCCGAAACGGTCGAAATCATCTGATAGACCTGCTGAAACCTGTAGATACCAAATAACTCGTCAACCCGCACCGACCCGGTTTTGGCACTCCGGGCGAGATCGTTTCGCACTAAATCAACAATCATCAGATTTTCAGCGCGTTCCTTTTCAGAATTCAGGAGTTGGGCGCGAAGAATGCTGTCTTCTTCGGCTGTTTTCCCCCGCCGAATCGTGCCTTTAATAGGTTGTGAGAGAATGGTGCGGCCTGTTTTTTTCAGAAATCGCTCGGGCGATGCTCCCATAACATACCGCTCCCCTATTTTCAGAAAACTTGAAAACGGCATCGGCGACCGCTCATTTAGCGCCCGATAGGTCGTTAGCGGATCAAGGAGAGCGTTCTCCGCAAAAAATTCAATGCAGTAATTGAGCTCATACACATTCCCCGCCAGAATATGCGCCTGAATCCGACGAACATTGGCCTGGTATTCTTCGGGCGTAACGCGGCAATGAATTGTTGAGCTTGTTGGGTAAATTCCGACCAGGCCGCCGGTCGGAATGACAAAACCACGAATTGCTTCAATAACAGTTTGCCCATCTCCCTCGCCCTGTATGCGTACAGAATCACCCAGAAAATCAATAATCCACTCAGGTTCAACAAAATGAGCGTCAGAAAAACCCAGTCGGTTTGGGTTTCGGCTCTGTAGATTTTCGAGTTGGTTTTTGAGATCGTAGCCAAAATAGCCAACTAAATAAGAAGGGCTGTCTTCATGGGATTTTCGCAGGGCATCAAATGCCTGACGCTCAGTATGTGAAATGACCCGTTTCGCGCCGACAAACAGTCGATTCGGAAACGGGTCATTTGGATAGGCAATTCCATTATTGTTCAAAAATGCCACAAAACCATTCTCAGATGTCTGATTCTCAACTGCCCAGGCCAATGCCCGCCAGCGAAATTCAGAAACGTCATTTATGGTCATTAAATAGTCATTCATAGTCATTATGCTGTCGCTCAGGCATCTGATTGTACAATAGATGACTATTTAATGACCATAAATGATTACCTAATGACTACACATTAATTCCGCAGCAGCCGCACGTCAACGGCGATGTCTTTTCCTTCGGCATTGTGCCCTACCGTAAACTCTACTTCGTCGTCTACCTGAAGTTCATTGAAGTCGGTATCAATCAGGCTGGTATAGTGAAAAAATAAGTTATTAGGCGGATAATTAATGAACCCATAGCCTGTTTTCAAGCTCCGAACCGTACTGATTTTGCGGCCTTCGGGGTCTTCGTCTATGCCATCGGCCAGATTATAGTTTGGCTCGTCGGAGGGGAGGTAATCGGTTCCATAACCATCGTTCGTCGTCAGCCCATTCCCAAATCCACTGTTATAACTACTGCCGTTGGCAGGCACCGTTGTGAACGTTGGGCGAGGCTGTTGCTTAACAAACAGGTTCTGAATAACCATATCGTTTCGGCGGCTCCGGTCTTCAATTAACCCATGCATGCCCACCGGATACGACACCTCCTCCAGCAAATCCTGGGAAGTCCGGGTTACCTGTTTTTCACCCTGCTCATTTAGGAATTCAAAATCCCAGCTAAGCACCATAATCCGCGATCCGAGCGTATTGAGTTTACGAATCAGCGGCACATAATCGCCGTCAGATGTAATCAGCACAACGACATCAAACTTCTTATACTGAGCCAGTTCAAAGGCTTCGAGCGCCAGCCACACATCGATTCCTTTTTCCTGCCGGTATCCCTGATACGTTTTTACGGGCAGATAATGCGTAACCACCCCTTCCGACATGAGGATATCATCGAACAGTCGGTCATAAAATAGCTGATTGCCCCGCTGATTGGCTTCGTGGGCATTCAGCCGCCCCCGGAAATAATGAGCATCGACAATCTGGCACAGGCGTTCATTTACACCTTCTTCTTCGGCTACCTGCCGCCGGATGAAAGCGTGAAGCCCCGAAATACTAATACGGCTACGACGTTCGTGAGAATAATTATAATAGTTACTTACGTGTAAAAAATAATTGCCGTCATAAAAAACCCCGATGCGGGTCAATCTGGATGCTGCTGGCATGTGTTTAGCTGAGTGTTTATTTGTGTATGTTTTATTATGAAATTCTCTTTCGGATAGTCGTTCTTTGTTTACGGTCGTCGATTTTATCTGGTATAAATTGCACACCAGTTAACACTTTGATTCACAGTAATTTACTGAAAATGTCAATTAAAAACTGTAGGATCAGCTATTACACAGGGAGAATGATATGGCTACAGATGGCAACGGTAAAAACAGCGATACAAGAACTCTTCCTGCAAAAGTAGCATAATTTCTTTTGCAACGTACCCTGGCTGTATCTTTGTCAGATTTCTCTGATCCGTATTATGCAAAAAGTAGTATTTGTTGACCGCGACGGCACGCTCATCGTTGAACCACAGCCCGACCAGCAGGTCGACTCTTTAGCCAAACTTGAGTTCATTCCGAAAGCGATTTCGGCCATGCGAAAGATCGCCGAAGAAACAGACTATGAATTGGTAATGGTGACCAATCAGGACGGTCTCGGCACCGATTCCTTTCCCGAAGACACTTTCTGGCCTGCCCATAACAAAATGATGACCACCTTTGCGGGAGAGAATGTCCACTTCGCACAGGTTCATATCGACCGCCATTTCCCGCGCGACAACTCTACTACCCGCAAACCGGGCACGGGCATGTTAACCCAGTACTTTGACGCCCCCTACGACCTGACTAACAGCTACGTCATCGGCGACCGACTGACCGACGTGCAATTAGCCGTTAATCTTGGTGCTAAAGCCATTCTGTTTCTGCCTCCTAACGGCATAAGCAGTGTACAAACGGCTGATGTTGAAGGACTAACAGAGGCTATGGAAGCCGTTATTGTGCTTAAAACCGACGACTGGGATACGATTTATGAGTTCCTGCGCTTACCGGCACGCACCGCTGTAGTGGAGCGTAATACCAAAGAAACGCAGATTCGTGTTGACCTGAACCTCGACGGTCGCGGCCGGGCTGACATTCATACAGGCTTGGGCTTTTTCGACCATATGCTCGATCAGGTTGCCAAGCATTCGGGTGCCGACCTGTCTATTTATGTGCAGGGCGATCTGCACATCGACGAACACCATACCATCGAAGACACGGCGCTTGCTCTCGGCGACGCTTATCGGCGGGCGCTGGGCGACAAGCGGGGCATTAGCCGCTATGGGTTTCTGCTGCCAATGGACGAAGCGCTGGCGCAGGTGGGTATCGACTTTTCGGGGCGCCCCTGGCTGGTTTGGCAAGCCGAATTTAGGCGGGAGAAAATTGGCGACATGCCTACTGAAATGTTTTATCACTTCTTCAAATCTTTTTCCGACACGGCTCTTTGCAATCTGAATATTAAGGTGGAAGGCGACAATGAGCACCATAAAATTGAGGCCATTTTCAAGGCATTTGCCAAAGCCATCAAAATGGCCGTTCGGCGCGATATAAACGAGTTGGACAACCTTCCCAGCACGAAGGGAGTGCTGTAAAAGTCGTAAGTCGATAGTCGTAAGTCAGAAGTGGCTGACGCATAAATGACTGACTTTGCGTCAGCCACTTCTGACTTACGACTATCGACTTACGACTTTTATACCTATTTTTGCATCCGAATTCAACTGAATACGCACATGGATTTATCAACTCCTTTAACGCTTCTGTTCTACGCGGTACTCCTAATCGCTTCGTTTATGACCGGACGCTGGTTAGAGCGCAACGACCGGAAATATTAATTCAGTCGATAGTCAACAGTCGATAGTAGCTGGCGACTATCGACTGTTGACTATCGACTATTATGTTCGGCGCTCTGGCCCGTTGGTTATTTAAAATTTATGGCTGGCGGTTGGCCGGCTCAGTACCGAATCTGCCCAAATCCATCTGGGTAGTGGCTCCTCATACAACAAACTGGGATTTTTTGGTTGGATTGGGGGCACGTGCGGCCACGCGCGTATGGGTTCAATACCTCGCCAAAAGTTCGCTCTTTACCTGGTATGCAGGCTGGTTTTTTCGGGCTACGGGCGGGCATCCTGTTTACCGGGATAAGTCGCATAACATGGTCGATGCGACCGTAGAGGTGTTTAACCGCGCTGAACGCCTGCATATCTGTATAGCGCCCGAAGGCACCCGCAGCAACGTCAGCCGCTTAAAAACGGGGTTTTATTACATTGCTGTTAAAGCGGATGTTCCCGTTATTCCCGTCGGATTCGACTGGCCCCGCAAACTCGTTGTTCTGGGGGAACCCCTTTATTTTACCGGCAACTACCAGAAAGATATACTGCCCTTTTACGAGTTTTTTTCCCGGATTCACGGTGAGAAAAAAGACTGGTTGAAAACCTGGGAAGAAACGGGCGTGATTGACTAAAAAAGGATATACGGATGACGACTGAGGAAAATGAATTTATCCTACTCCAGCCTCTTTCTTACTTCCTCGACCATTAACCGACCAGCCCGCTCCGAAGCGCCCGGCCCGCCCATCTTTTTTTGAACATCCGCATAGCCAACCAACTGGTCGTTTCGGCGGTTACCACCCGGTAAAATGTTCTGAAGTTCGGTGGTTAGATGAGTCGTTGTGAGGGAATTTTGAATTAACTCTTTCACCAATTCGCGATTGGCAATCAGGTTAACCAATGAAATAAACGGCACGGCGATCAGGCGTTTGGCAATGGCGTAGGAAATCGTCGTGGTTTTGTAACAAACAACTTGCGGCACATTGAGCAGGGCCGTTTCTAAAGTAGCCGTGCCAGAGGTGACTAAAGCGGCTGTAGAAATATGAAGCAGGTCATAAGCTGCATCACTTACGCGCTTCACTGCCGGATACTCTGCTAACAGGCTATCATACAGCGATTCAGGTAAGTTGCTCACTGTACCAACAACAAACTGACAATCAAGAGATTGCTGGGTAACGCTAAGCATAACTGGTAACATAGCCGCGATTTCCTGATGGCGGCTACCGGGGAGTAAGGCAACGATTGGCCTATCATCTAAACCCAGTTTTTTTCGGAAAGCCGGGCTTGGTTTAAACTTAGCTAAAGCATCGAGCAACGGATTACCAACGTACTCAACTTTATAATCATACTTAGCGAAGAACTCTGTCTCGAACGGTAGAATCGTGAACAGTTTATCCACGTTCGCCTTAATGTTCAACGCCCGTCGCTGATTCCAGGCCCACACTTTCGGCGAAATGTAATAAAACACCCGAATGCCATGCTTTTTAGCAAATCGGGCCATTCGCAGGTTAAATCCGGCATAGTCGATCAGGATGAGGGCGTCGGGACGATGGGCCAGTAAATCAGCCTGACATTCGCGCAGAATCCGGCGAATGGTACCAAGGTTCTTTACTACTTCCAGAAAGCCCATGAAAGCCATTTCGCGGTAATGGCGAACCAAAACGGCTCCGGCCGCTTCCATTTGCTCACCACCATAGGCCCGGCAAATAGCCTCAGAATCGTGTTGGCGAATAGCCCGAACGAGGTTTGCGCCGTGCAGGTCGCCGGAACGTTCACCGGCAATGAGGTAATAATTCATGTATGATGTAGGATATAGGATCGGGGCCGCCCGTGCGGTATAATATAGGCGATTGATCTACCAATCATACCGCACGGGCGGCCCCGATCCTATATCCTACATAAAAGTATTACTCGCCAAAATAATCGACAAAATTCTTCGGGGTTTCGTAGAGTCGAAGTTGGTGCAGATGCGCTTCCGTAACGGGTTCGAGGGCACGTTCGAGAATCTTCCAGATTTCCATGATGAAGATTTCGCAACTGGCCATTTTGCCTTGCATGAAATCGACATCGAGGTTCAGGTTTTTGTGATCCACTTTCTCGATTACCTCCCGTTTGATGATATCGCCCAACAGCTTCAGGTCTATTACGAAACCCGTATTGGGGTCTGGTTCACCCTTTACTGTTACAATCAATTCAAAATTGTGCCCGTGCCAATTGATGTTCGCGCAAGGGCCAAAAACTTCTTTGTTTCGCTCTTCCGACCAAGCCGGATTGTAGAGCCGGTGAGCCGCGTTGAAATGCTCAATTCTGTTAATATAGACCATTTTTCTGGTTTAGATGGGGCGGTTGCCAGAAACGCCAAATTGAAAATGCGCCACAAAGGTACGGAGTCTTTGGTCGGTATAAAAGCAAGATGTAATTGGGTTAAGGCGTATTATTGCCGTAGAAGGCTGTAGTAGAAAAGTGCAATTTAATCTCTAAAAACGCTATTCATTTGTTGCGGGTAAATACCGTATCTTTACAGCCACTTTCACTTCTTCAATCCTGATACCTACCTAACTATCACCCCAGAAACGTCTACGACCACCTCTTTATGATTATTGTTACGGGAGCTGCCGGTTTTATTGGAAGTTGTTTAATAAATAAGCTGAATCAGGAAAATTTCAATTTCATCATTGCGGTTGATGATTTTTCGTATCCTGAAAAAGAGGCTAATTTAACCGGAAAACGGATTCAGGAGCGGGTAGATCGGGAGGAATTTTTCGGCTGGCTCGACCAGAATTATCAGGAAGTAGAGTTTATTTTTCACATTGGAGCCCGCACCGACACCACGGAGTTCGACCGCCAGATTTTTGAACACTTGAATGTCGAGTATTCCAAACAAATCTGGAACCGCTGCATTCAATACCAAATCCCTCTCGTATATGCCTCATCGGCAGCAACCTACGGTCTTGGTGAATTGGGGTACGACGATAATGAATCACTGATTCCGCAACTGAAACCCCTTAACCCGTATGGCGACTCAAAGAACGAATTCGACATTTGGGCACTGGAGCAGGAACGCAAGCCGTTTTTCTGGGCGGGGCTAAAGTTTTTCAATGTTTATGGCCCCAATGAGTACCACAAAGGCCGGATGGCTTCGGTTATTTTTCACGCCTACAACCAGATTTGTCAGTCGGGGAGTATGAAATTATTCCGGTCGCACAACCCCGACTTTGCCGATGGAGAACAGATGCGTGATTTTGTGTATGTGAAAGATGTGGTGGAAGTTTGCTCGTTTCTGATGCATCACCGGCGTAACTCCGGCATTTACAACCTCGGCAGTGGAAAAGCCCGCACGTTTCTTGATTTAGCTACCAACACCTTCCACGCGCTCAACCTCGAACCCAATATCCAGTTCGTTGATACGCCCGCCGACATTCGGGATAAATATCAGTATTTCACGCAGGCCAATATGGCCAAACTCCGCTCTATCGGTTACGACCGACCTTTTTACTCACTCGAAGAAGGTATTTCAGATTATGTGAAAAATTACCTGCGGGGAAAACAGTATCTCTAATTGTTTGGTTGTTCTACCACTTTTTAAAAATAAAAAACACGGCCAATACGATAAACACAAAGCCAACAAGGTGATTCCAGGCCAGTTTATCGGTTCTGAACACGAATACCGTTATGAGCGTGAAAACGATAAGTGAAACGGCTTCCTGAATGGTTTTGAGTTGAAACAGAGAGAATGGCCCACCTGTTTCGGTAGAGCCGATTCGGTTGGCAGGCACTTGAAAAATGTACTCAAAAAAGGCCAGCCCCCAACTGAGCATAATAACCCCGAACAGCGACAATTTAGCCAGCATCGGGTACTGTTTGACTTGAAGATGACCATACCAGGCCAGCGTCATAAAAATATTGGAGAGCATTAATAGCAATACGCAGTACAGTCCTTTCATTTATTGTCTCAGGATTACTCCCAAATCACTTCAATCACTTCTTTTTTCATATCAACAGTGGTCTGTTTTTCATCGGCAACTCGGCGCAGGATCAATTTACCGTTCACGACTTTAGCCGACTCCTGATGCAAAACATGCTGGGCGTCTTTTTTATGAAAGACGGAAACCGATGGGTCGGTAATCGGAAGCACCAATTCAAGCGTTTTACCAGCAGCCTTCACCGAGCGGGCCGTAGACGGTAACTCCTGATGACGAAGCAAGGCCAACGCCCGTGATGCTTGCGGTACGCCATACCCAATATAATTATTGCCGTGAGGATACAGATGCGACGATTTTTCAATAATCTCCATCACTTCTTTGTTGGTCAATTTTGGGTTAGCCTGCATCAGACAGGCGGCAAAACCCGTGATGACCGGAGCCGACAACGACGTGCCATAGAGCGAAAAACAGGATACGTTCGGTTTCAAATATGGCAGGCTTTCAGGGCCAATGCTGCTGTACCCAATACGATTCCAGAGTCGGGAGTTGGTAGCGCCGATGGCCAGTACGCCCTGCGCGTCGGCGGGGGTGCTAATGATGCGCCAGGACCGATCTTCACCCTCATTACCCGCCGACACCACAATCAGAATGCCTTTTTTATCGGCCGCAATCTGAGCCGCCTGGCTAATCAGGCTCGTATGGCCGTCCATCTGACTCGGTTCGTAATTTTCCTTGGGGTTACTCATACCTTGAGCATATCCCAGCGAGGTGTTGATGAGCCGAACGCCGAGGCTGTCCATCCATTCCATAGCCGCTACCCAGTTGTCTTCTTCACCCCGGTATTCGCGATTGCCCTGATCGGTACGGGCTAAATAAAACGTGGCATCGGTCGCTAAACCAAACTGAATATTTTCGGTGGGGTCACTGCCCGCAATAGCCGCCAGCACTTCTGTACCATGAAAATCGGAACTGGTTTCGAGGGTGCGAAACAGATTATTATGCGTTTTCTTCTCATTGACATAATCACGAACCACCTTAACACCCTGCCTTACAAACACATGCTTGAGCGCATTGGCCGAGTCGGCCCCGAAAAATCCGGCATCAATAACGCCGATGTTCACGAACCGTCCGGTCAGGCCCGCCTGAGCAAAATCAGGAGCTTGAATCTGGGTCATCACCGGCGCTAATCCGAGCCGAACCTTTGTTGGATCGGCATGAGCGTTTAGGGAAGCAATCACAATAGTCGGATCAATGGCCTGGATGGTTTTCACAAACGGCATAGCCTGCACCTGAGCATACTGCTCCATCGTTAGTCGGGCCGACACAGCATTAAGCCATCGCGAAAGGCAAACCGGCTGAATACCTGCCTGTTTCAACTGCTGCAAATAAGTGGTTGCAATGGGTTTGTCGGTATCATCGACCGATAAATTCAGCCGGTGGCGTTGCTGAATAGATGCTGGCGACAACGCCGGACCCGACGACTGGTCTTTATCCGTCAGTAAAATCCAATATTTACGAGGGCCTGTATTGGGCTGTGCGTAGGTTAGCAGTGCACACAGGCACAAAGACAGAATCAGTCGAAGCGTCGTCATTGAATAGGTTAAGAAGATGAACCAGTAGAGTTTTACAGAAAATCCTTAGAAAGTCTAAACTCAAAAACAGGCAGAAACTCTTCCGGCTTTTGAGTTTCTTTGCAAAATTAATCAGAAACTCAGCCTTATCGGTCTGCTCTATGCGTTATTTACCAATTGACAATCAGCTTTTTGTTCAAAACCGCCAGCGACTCACCGCCCTGCTGAAACCAGAGTCGTTAGTTATTGTAAATGCCAACGACATTATGCCGACCAATGCCGACGGCACGATGGGCTTTCGGCAAAACAGCGACCTTTTTTATTTGACCGGCGTTGATCAGGAAGAAACCCGATTAGTGCTATTCCCCGACCATCCCGACCCCAAGTTTAGGGAACTATTATTTCTGCGCGAAACCAGCGAACTGATTGAAATCTGGGAAGGGCATAAACTAACGAAGGCCGAAGCGGAACAAACCACCGGAATTTCGCAAAAGCATATTTACTGGACTAATCAGTTCGAGCAGATTTTTGTGCAGATGGTCTTCGAAGCCAACTATGTGTACCTCAACACCAACGAACATACGCGGGCGGGTGTAGAGGTGCAGAGCCGCGATGCCCGCTATGTTGATGAATTCCGACAAAAATACCCTCTGCATCACTTGGAACGACTTGCTCCACTAATGCATACGCTGCGGGCTATCAAGCAACCACTTGAGATTCCGCTGATTCAAACCGCCATCGACATTACCGACAAGATGTTTCGGCGATTACTGGGTTTCATCAAACCCGGCATATGGGAATATGAAATTGAAGCCGAAATGATGCACGAATTCCTGCGGCATCGGTCGAGGGGAGCCGCTTACTCGCCCATTATTGCGTCGGGAGCAAACGCGTGTGTGCTGCACTACATCGACAACAGTCAGCAATGTCAGGACGGCGACATGATTTTGCTTGATCTGGGGGCTGAATACGCCAACTACAATGCCGACATGACTCGTTCGGTGCCGGTGAATGGGCGGTTTACGGCTCGTCAGCGGGCCGTTTACGATGCGGTGCTCCGGGTGATGAACGAAGCCAAACAAATGCTCCGACCCGGCAACTTGTGGGACGACTACCACCGCGAAGTGGGCAAGGTGATGGAGTCTGAATTAATTGGGCTGGGCTTATTGGATGCCGCTGAGGTGTCGAAACAGGACCCTGATACGCCCCTGTATAAAAAGTACTTTATGCACGGCACCTCACATTTTCTGGGTCTCGACGTGCATGATGTGGGCAACAAATACCGGAAAATGGAACCCGGCATGGTGTTCACCGTTGAACCGGGCATTTACATTCGGGATGAAAAACTCGGCATCCGTCTCGAAAACAATGTGCTAATTACGGAATCAGGCAATGTCGATTTAATGGCCAACATTCCCTTAGAAGCAGAAGCTATTGAAGAGATGATGAACGCATAGGATGTATGATATAGGATGTATGATGTAGAATCAGTCTCTACATCATACATCCTATATCATACATCATTATTGTTTCGGTTTCGCCTGTTCGCGTTCGAGGGCAATGTTCAGGCTGGAATAAATCCGGCGAATAGCTGTTTCTAAGCGTTCCCAACCGGCATCGGAGCGGAGGTCAATATCGCCGATATGGTCGCGCTGGGTGCTGGTAAGCACAATGTTCGTAACAGCCGCCACCATCAGGCTGGTAATAGCGAGCGGGTCAAAATCAGAATAAGGTGCCAGTTTGGCAACCATGCTCTTGTAGGACTGATCGCGGAAATCGGCCAGCCGACGAGCCAGTTCCGTTTCCCCGTTTGACATTTCCCACCGGATTAATTCCTGGGAGGACTTGCGTGTCCGAAATTCCCGCATAAACTGGATGGTATATTCCGACCAGGCTTTGCTCCGGGCTTCGGGGGCCAGATTATCCGGTACCGATTCCAGAAATTTGTCATTGAACATCGACAGAAAAAATCCGCGATGTACATAGGCTTCCAACAAGCCATTCCAACCGCCAAAATAGCGGTAGATCAATACTTTGTTGACACCGGCCCGTTCAGCCACGGCATTAATTCCAGCCTTCTCGGTGCCCCGTTCAGCCATTACTTCACCCATAGCGCGTAAAATACGCTCCATGGTCATCTGGCGATTTCTACGCTTGACGACTTTCATAAATTGGTCGTTTTTTGTTTAAAGAGGATGTATTAAACCCAATCCTTCCTGACTTATATACTGAACAAATACTATAGGCACAAATGTGAGTATAAGTATTGATGTTAGCAAGCAATAGGCTTATAAAACTAAAAAAAATTAGCTTAGCATTTACATATTAAGCAACCTAACCCTATTTAATATACGCTATTATTAGCCATACTTTCTCCTATTGTAAAGTCATCCAAATCAAAACTAAATTTTTCGTTAAACCAAAATAGTATCTCCATTCACGCTATTTAATAGTTGATCTTGAGCGACAAACTTAATAATCTGCTTTTCAGCTAATTAAATAGGCTAAAAGCCCACACTCAGCATTAAAATAAATCGATAACCAATTCGCACCTGCTTCATGCAGATGCACAAAGATTAACGAAGACGATTTTAGACCAACTAAGCAGTCGGATAAACAATTTTACTCTGTACAGAATCCGTCTTTTTTCAGAAATGCACCGTAACTTTATAAATAAATGATTTTACAAAAGGCTTTTATGAGAGGTGTTTCTACAGGTTATTTCTTTACTTGCTGGCTCATCGTTTCGGCTCAGGGTCAGTCGTTCACTTCCTCAAACCTGCCAATTCTGCTGATTAATACAAACAATCAGACTATTCCTGATGAGCCGAAGATAGTAGCCGAGCTTCGGCTCATTGACAATGGCCCGGGTAAGCGCAATAACCTGACCGATAAACCAGGTTTTGTCAGTAAAATAGGCATCGAAAAAAGGGGGGCTACCTCGCAGCAGTTATTCCCCAAGAAGCCGTATGGTATTGAACTGCGGGATACGTCGGGGGTGAACTCTATAACGGCATCTTTATTAGGTATGCCTGCCGAAGCCGACTGGGTACTCAATGCCACCTACAACGATAAAACACTGATTCGGGAAACGCTGACCTACGACCTAAATCGGCAACTAACTAAGTATTATACCCCTCGCTATCGCTACTGTGAAGTCGTGCTGAATGGTAGTTATGAGGGCATTTACATTCTGTTCGAGAAAATTAAGCGGGATAAGAACCGGGTCAATATTAGCAGTATTAAGAAAACTGACGTGTCGGGCGATGCACTGACGGGGGGCTATATTTTCAAAATTGACAAAACCGAAGGCTCTCCTTCCCGCTCCTGGAAATCACCCTATAAAAGCGTCAACGGCCAGTCCATTTCCATCCAGATTGACCGCCCCAAACCCGAAGACCTGGCCGAAGAGCAGTTTCAGTATGCTAAACAATTTGTGACCGACTTCGAGAATGTACTCCAAGGCACACAGTTTCAGGACTCGACAACGGGCTATCGAAAATATATAAACGATGATTCATTCGTAGACTACCTATTGCTCACTGAGGTTTGTAAAAATGTGGATGGCTACCGACTAAGCAGTTTTTTCTATAAAGACCGCGACAGTAAAGGAGGCAAACTCGTCATGGGGCCAATCTGGGACTATAACCTCACCTACGGCAACGCTAACTATTGCAACGGAAATTCCTACCAGGGCTGGGCTTACGAGTTCAACCGCATTTGCCCTAATGATGGATTTCAGCTACCGTTCTGGTGGGGACGCCTGCTCAGCGACAGACGGTTTGCCGATAACGTGCGGACCAAGTATCAGGTACTTCGCAAAACGATTCTGAAAACGGAGCGGATACAGACGTATATAGACTCTGTTGCCACGCAGATCACGGAAGCCCGCACGCGTAATTTCCAGCGATGGCCCGTTATTGGCGTCTATGTCTGGCCGAATGGGTACGTCGGCCAAACATATCAGCAGGAAATAGACTACCTAAAAACCTGGGTGAAAAACCGGCTGGAATGGATGGATACGGCTATTCTGACGGTAGGTGCGGAGATACTGGCGGCTGAACCATCTAATGCGTTTGACCTGAACATCAGCCCTAATCCGTCGGTGGGCGATATTACGCTGACTTACCGGCTTCGTCAACGGGCCACTGTTCAGCTAAGGCTAACCGATGCCACGGGGCGGCTTATACAAACGGTTACCTGGTCAAATCAGTTGGCGGGCATGCATCAGGAAACCGTATCTGCCCGCCATCTTCCGGCTGCAACGGGCCTGTATTTTCTGCGGATGGATGCCGATGGACAATCTATCAGCCGAAAAATTTTGCGGCAGCCTCTGCCGTAGGCAATAGAAAGACGATAGGTTTATAAGCGTATCTTTGTGGCATGTGAGTAGCAGTTCGTTTCAGTCATACGCCATATAGCCATGGCGAAAACATCTTATTGAATGAAAATTAGTGGATTTTCTTACATCCGAAATGGCTTCAAATACCAATATCCATTCTTAGAATCTATACAATCTATTCTACCCGTTTGTAATGAGTTTGTGATTGCCGTAGGTGATTCAACCGATGGAACGCGGGAAGCCATCGAGGGTCTGAATAATCCTAAAATCAAAATTATTGATACCATCTGGGATGAACAGATGCGTGAGGGCGGTAAAATTTTCGCTCAACAAGCCAATATTGCGCTCAACGCCTGCACAGGCGACTGGCTGTTTCACATTCAGGCCGATGAACTTATTCACGAAAAAGACCTGCCCACGATTCAGGCAGTCCTTAAAAAAGCTGATTCTAACCCGCGCGTAGAAGGCTTACTCTTCGATTTTTTGAATTTTTACGGCAGCTACGATTATCTGAACGGAACTCGCTATCAGCACAAAAAAGAAATCAGAATTTTCAGAAATGGACTGGATGTTTTTTCCTACCGCGACTCGCAGGGTTTTCGCCGGTATCCCAACCAGCAGGCACGGGAGCAGGATTACAAAGGAGATAAACTGTGGGTTTTGGACATAGGCGTACCCGTATATCACTACAGCTATGTGCGACCACCGAAAGCGATGAACGAGAAATCGAAATTTTTCGCGCAATTCTGGTTTAATGATGCCGAATTAGATAAAATTTTCGCCGGTCGCGAAGAAGAAGATTACTACCGGATTGAGAAGATAGACCGCTTCACGGGCACTCACCCCGCCCTGATGGCTGAGTGGGTTAAGAACGGCAACTACGATTTTGATCCGACCAAAATTAATACAGATATGCCTCTCAAAAAGCGCGTCGCTTATTGGTTAGACAGCGTTTTGGGATGGCGTTTGGGCGAATATCGAAATTATAAGACACTGAGAGAGAAGCTATAGGTTTCCTTTGTATCAGATATTTAGCCTATTTAAAACAGATTTTTCCTGATGGAACGCGGATAAAACCAATTTAGGTAGTAAGTATTGGTTGATTCGTAACGGTTTTAGGCTGCGTCCATAGTTGATACTGCACCCGCGCCCAGACCAGCAGACAGGCTATTGCTTTGGCGTTGTAGGGCTGGAAAAGCTGTTTCTGTACTACTTGCGGAAAAATATCGGTGGGTGAAAGCGACGTAAATACAATCACTAACGCCAGCAAAATCTTGTCGAGCCGGGTTGGTTCGGTTAAGGTTACCCACCAAAGTGCTACACCCGTAACGGCCAGCACGTAGGTAGGCGACTCAGCCATTTTGTTGAAGACGATGATGAACAGAAAAAAATAAGCAATCATCCGTCGTTGAAACAGCCGGTTCTGCCAAAGTCCGAAGCGGACGAAAGGCAGTAGAAAAAGTATGGCACCAACGGATTCAATAATTCGATAATTAGTATCGGTTTTCGCCATGCCAAAAAACGCCTGAGCAATTCCCATTACCGATACCTGAAGGCCCAGTTTGCTCACGACGATTACATTGAACCATTCCTGATACTCGGCCAGCAGATTATCAAACGGAATCAGTGTAATGGGTGCAATGGCAAACAAAGCTATCCAGACGGCCATTGCCAGAATAAACTGTGGCTTCTTGGGGTAGAACAGAAAGAAGCCCGCAGCCGCCATGCCATAAAACTTAATGAAGCCGCAGAGCACAAAGAAAAAAGCCGCCTGCCACACCCGCTCGTTTCGCAGGTGATAGAGTCCCAGCAACATAGCGCCCACAATCAGATTGTTGCTTTGCAGATTCTGAGCCGTAATGAGCGCTTCCAGCAGGATAATCAGCAGGGCCGCGCGCCGTTGTTTAGCCGGGTCTTTTTCGTCCGATAAATACAACCAAACACCCGCCAGCAACACTACTGTGTTCAGCAGATTCCATAAAATGGTACCTAACCAGTCGGGCAGGTAGTAGAACGGCCCCATGAGCCAGGCGAAGGTAGGGCTGTATTTATAATTGTCTTCGTAGAGATTCGGGTGAAGGCCGTAGATGCTTTTGTTGAGCAGCAAGTTGTGAAAAGGCCGCGCAAACATCAAGTAGTTGTTGTACTGGTGCAGTAATGCATACTGATGAACAGCAACCAGACAGAACAGAAATACGTACAGTTTAAGCAGGCGGGATAATGTGAAGAACCCGAGGAAGCGATGAAATGTCATGTATGCGCGTAATGGCTTGTAAAATTAAGAGAAAAAGGAGAAGGGAGAAAGGGCAAAAGGATTTGATAGCCTTTCGTCCTTTCTCCCTTCTCCTTTTTCTCTTTTCTGACTCACTAAACAGCCTAAACGTCACACAGCAGCACGGCTTCTTTCAGGCTGGTGAGGGGGTCACGTTTCGGGATAAACTCCTGCGCCACAAAGCCTTTATAGCCAGTATCGACAATGGCTCGCATAATAGCCGGGTAATAAAGTTCCTGCGTCTCGTCGATTTCATTCCGGCCCGGATTGCCGCCCGTGTGGTAATGCCCGAAGTATTTATTGTTTTCACGGATGGTGCGGATAATATCGCCCTCCATAATCTGCATGTGGTAGATGTCGTACAACAGTTTGAAGTTTTCCGAACCTACTTTTTTGCAAAGTTCCACGCCCCAGGCCGAGTGATCGCACATGTAATCTTTGTGGTCTACTTTGCTGTTGAGCAGTTCCATAATCATCGTAACGCCATGCTTTTCGGCGCTGGGCATCAGCTTTTTCAACGCAGCGGCACAGTTTTCCATCCCTTCCTGATCACTCATCCCCCGACGGTTCCCCGAAAAACAGATCACCTTCGTGAAGCCGGCTTCTTTCAGTTTCGGGAAAATGCCTTCATAACTGGCGATCAGTTCATCGTGAAATTTCGGATTGTTAAATCCGTCGGGAATGCCTTTTCCCGCACCCTGCGGCATCGAGCACGTAAGGCCGTATTTTTTCAGGACAGGCCATTCGTTGGGACCAAGCAGATCGATGCCTGTAATGCCCATTTCTTTAACCGCCTTACAAAAGTCTTCGAGCGGAATTTTACCGTAACACCATTTACAAACCGAATGGTTGATACGCCCCTTCAGCAAGGGAGCCGTTTGGTCTGATTGAGTCATAGTACTGGCAAAAGAATCGGTCAGCGCGGGCAGCGTTAAAGCGGTGCCCGTCAGGGTTTTGAGAGCCGTTCGGCGGGAGGTCATAGCACAGAAGTTATAGAGTTATAGGGTTATAGAGTTGTACAGTTGTAATCGCAGCAACTCTACAACTGTACAACTCTATAACTTTATAATTTTTTACAGTTCGCGAATCCGAATGTTGCGGAACCAGACCTTGTTGCCGTGATCCTGTAGGGCAATATGGCCGGTTGCGTATTTACCAAAGCCTTCCCATCCCTTAAATTTACTCTCCGACACCATTTTATCCCATTCCGGGCCGCTGGTCTCATACTCAGCAATCTTTTTGCCGTTCAGATATTGCTCTGCTTTGCCGTTGTTAATTACCAAACGGGCTTTGTTCCACTGTCCGGCCGGATTAGCTGCGTTGGGCGTAATCGGTTTTTGCAAATCATAGAGTGCTCCGGCGGTCCGGTTGCCATCGCGGCCCTGCTTGGCATCGGGATGGCGCTCATTATCGAGCACCTGCATTTCGGGGCCTGTCTGGTAAGTAGCCTTGTATTGGGGGTCTTCGTGAACGTGGAAGATGATACCACTATTACCGCCCTCGGCGATTTTCCATTCCAGTTCCAGTTCAAAATTGCCGTACTCTTTATCGGTTACGAGGTCGCCCGCGCCCCCGGCGGTCAGGTGAATGGCCCCATCATCGACCGTCCACTTATCAGAAACGGGCTGACCGGATTTTAGGTAAGTATGCCAGCCGGTTAAGGTTTTGCCGTCGAACAGGCTTTCCCACTTACCTTTTTTCAGCAGGTTCTCAGGTGTTTTTGGCGGATGAAGCCGGGTAGTCGCCTGAACAGAATGATTCGGGAGCGTAAGGGCGAGGGTCAGCAGACCTGCCGTCAGCGTTGTTCTGACGGGGAAACACGTAAGGTTCATAGTTGAGAAACGTTAGGAATTTGCGGGGCAATAGTAGTAAAAAAAATCAGATTCAGAACGTTCGCAAAAAATTTCCATTTACGGTCATTTGAACGCAATTTTAAGGTGCTCAAAACTGTTGGATTAAAGCAATGCCGCGTAGGATTGTTTACTGCCACGATAACATGGAAGCCACGACCTTAGTACCTGCTGAGAAAGAACGCTATCAGAAACACCTGAACCTGCCTGAAATTGGTGCAGCCGGACAGCTACGGCTGAAAAATGCCCGTGTACTGGTCGTGGGCGCGGGTGGGCTGGGTTGCCCGGTGCTGCTCTATCTGACGGCGGCTGGCGTGGGAACCATCGGCGTCATTGACCCCGACGTGGTGGACCTGAGCAACCTGCAACGGCAAGTGATTTACACGACCGACGAAGTAGGTAAACCCAAAGCAAAAATGGCGGTGAGTCACCTTAACCGACTCAATCCCGACATTACCTTCAACACCTACACGGCGGCCCTTGAGGCAAGCAACGCCCGGAGTATCATCAGCGAGTATGACATTGTAGTAGATTGCACCGATAATTTCAAAGTGCGGTATCTGGTTAACGATGTGTGTGTAACGCTCAGCAAACCGTTTGTGTATGGGGCCATTCATCGCTTTGAAGGGCAGGTTGCCGTACTGAACAACGACTTGGGCGATGGCCGTCGAGGACCAACCTACCGCTGTCTGTTTCCCGAATATCCAAACGAAATTGAAATTCCTAATTGCGCCGTGACGGGTGTATTGGGTGTGTTGCCGGGCGTAATTGGCACCTATCAGGCCAATGAAGTGATCAAACTCATCACGGGCATAGGCCAGTCGTTGAGCGAACACCTGCTGATGGTGGATCTACTGAGCATGAGCCAGCAGAAGATTAAAACCAAACGCCGAGCCGATGCCGACGAACTGGCCCGGCAGGGATTAGCGCCCAGTCTGCGCTCTACCCCATCCACATCCGGCCCGCAAAAAATGTCGGTGCAGGAACTCGCCGACCGATTGGCCGCTAACGAGCCTATCTTCCTGTTAGACGTGCGTGAACGGCCCGAATTTGACCTTTGCCATTTAGAGGGAGCCGTATTGATTCCGGTCGGTATGATTCCCAACAACCGCAAGCGCATTCCCACCGACCGGCCCGTTGTGGTCTATTGTCATCACGGCATCCGCTCGGCCAACGTGGCGCAGTACCTCTACGCGCAGGACGGCCTCACTAACCTCTACAACCTCGACGGCGGCATCAACGCCTGGGCGCGCGAGATTGAACCCGAAATGGCCGTTTATTAGTTATGTAGTCAATAGTCGTCAGTCGATGGTCGGTAATGGCTGACGCATTCGTTGCCGCTGGCACACAGTCCGCCGGAGCGTTCAGCCACTATCGACCATCGACTACTGACTTCTTTTCTTACTTACCTTTGCCGCGCTCAAAAAACGGCATACGTCATCAGCATGTTCCTTACGGTTTTAAAGTCGAAGTTACACCGCGTGAAAGTCACGCAGGCAGAATTAAATTATGTGGGCAGTATCACCATTGATGAAGATTTGATGGATGCCGCCGGGTTGCTCGAAAACGAACAGGTTCATATTGTGAACAACAACAACGGCGAGCGGCTCATCACCTATGTCATTAAAGGTGAGCGCGGTTCGGGGATTATCTGCCTGAACGGAGCAGCCGCCCGCCGGGCGCAGGTTGGCGATATTGTTATTATTATTGCTTATGCCAGCATGACCCCGGAAGAAGCCAAAACATACAAACCAACCGTCGTTTTCCCAGACGAGAACAACCGATTGGTGTAGCGGTAACCCGCCTTTCGGCGAAACTCCGTTACTTTGCGGACAGTAATGCGGCCGAAAAGCCGCAACGGTGCATCTATCAACGGGGGCTTCCCAGCCGCGTTACGTCTGTATGAATCTCAAAAACATCCTCAAATACCTTATTTCGCTGGCTATTGCCGGTGGGCTGCTTTGGTTTACATTTCAGCAAAGTCACCTCGATGCGGCCGATCTGTGGCGAAAAATCAGTGCCGCCGATTACCGCTGGGTATTGCTTTCTGCCTTGTTAACGATTGTAGCTCACTGGAGCCGGGCCGAGCGGTGGCGTATTTTGCTGGAACCGGTTGTTCCACAGCGCCCAACCTCCATCGACGCCACAGCCAGTGTATTGACGGGCTACTTAGCGAATCTGGCGCTTCCGCGCGCTGGCGAAGTTGCGCGTTGCGGTACACTGTACCGACTCTCCGGCGTGCCGATCAATGTGAGTTTTGGTACGGTCGTGGCCGAACGGCTGTTTGATTTACTGATGCTGGCCCTACTACTGGCCGCTACATTCGTGCTGGAATTCGACCGACTGAGCCAGTTTTTCATGGAGTTTCTGGGCGGCAAATTACCAAAAGGTTCCAGTGGTTTAGGGCTGTTGTTGATGGGTGTAGCCGGGATTCTGGGCTTGGGTGCGCTGACCTGGTTTTTATTCAGTCGGTATCGGGAAGCATTAGGACGACATCCACTTTATCAGAAAGTTAGCGGGTTTCTGAAGGGTCTGCTGGAAGGGTTGCTGAGTGTTCGGAAACTCCGCCGACCGGGTGCGTTTGTGTTTCACACACTACTTATCTGGACGATGTATTACCTAATGTCATACACCCTGTTCTTCGCCATGCCCGCTACTGAAAACCTTGGTCCGCTGGCAGGTTTGACCATTCTGATGGTGGGTACGCTCGGCATGGCGGCCCCAACGCCGGGGGGTATTGGTTCGTTTCATCTGCTCGTGGGACAGGTGGCCTTACTGTATGGCCTCACGAGTCAGGATGGTCAGGTGCTGGCCACCTTTATTCATGGTGTTTCCACTATCATGGTCATCATTCTGGGCGTTCTGGCATTATTGGTGGTATTGTTCCGGCGCAACAAAACCACCAATCTCCCTGATGTATTAGACGACCCCAAAGCCATCAAAATGGAGCAGTAATTTTATGACCGAATCCAAAATTCTTACGCGAGAACAAGCCGTCGAACAGGCGAACCAATGGCGGGCTGAAGGCCAACAGATTGTGTTTACCAATGGCTGCTTCGATATTGTTCACCTCGGCCATATCGACTACCTCGAAAAAGCCCGCAGTCTCGGCGACCGGCTCATTCTGGGGCTGAATACCGACGCTTCCGTTAGCTGTATTAAAGGTCCGTTACGCCCTGTTGTGAACGAATACGCCCGCGCGCGGCTCATGGCTGCGCTCGAATTTGTCGATGCCGTTACGCTCTTTGGCGAACCGACTCCCCTGGAACTCATCGAGGCCGTGCAACCCGATATTCTTGTAAAAGGCAATGACTATACCGTAGCCACCATCGTCGGGGCCGATTTTGTGCTGGGCCGGGGTGGGCGCGTTGAAACGATTGCCTTGGTGCCGGGCTATTCGACTACCAAACTCATCGAACGGATTAAGCAAAGTTATTGATTTGGGATGTCGGATGTCGGATTTGTTGCTGACGCATGAGTACTGTCTTTCGCGGCAGCATAAATCCGACATCCGACATCCCAAATCTGTTTAAATGGCCCTCTGCCCTGATAAGCGGTTAACACGTCGGGATACTTTTTTAGCCAAACAATTGTTTTACATTTGACAGGCGATAGTAGCCTGTTTTATCAAAACTACAAACCTGACTAACTGACGATGATTTGGTTAATCACAATTCTTATCTTCGGAGCGAGTGCTTTTGTAAGCTGGCGACTTCGGAGCAAATTCAACGAATATTCTCAAATTGGTCTGAGTAATGGCCTGAGTGGAGCCGAGATAGCCCAAAAAATGCTGAATGAAAACGGCATTTACGACGTGCGCGTTGTTTCGGTGGAAGGCATGCTGACGGACAATTATAATCCCCAGGAAAAAACGGTTAACCTCAGTTCCGATGTGTATTACGGCCGGAGTGTGGCGGCTGCGGCTGTGGCCGCACACGAGTGCGGCCATGCTGTACAGCACAAAGTAGCTTACGCGCCCCTGCAATTAAGGTCGTCACTGGTACCCGTGCTAACGGTTTCCTCGCAATACCTGCAATGGGTATTACTGGCCGGTATTTTATTGTTGCAAACCACGCCTATTCCGCTTGCTATTGGCGTTGGTCTGTTTGCACTGACTACCTTATTTGCGTTCGTAACGCTGCCCGTTGAGTTCGATGCCAGCCGCCGGGCACTGGCCTGGATTCAGGAACGGGGCATCGTCAACCAGCGTGAATATGGCTTTGCAAAGGATGCGCTCTGGTGGGCTGCTATGACCTATGTAGTGGCTGCCTTAGGCTCGTTAGCCACGCTGCTCTATTACGCCAGTATTCTGTTGGGCGGTCGACGGAATAACTAAGCGGACAAAAGCGTTTCAACAAAAAAGACGCGCCAGCTATGGCGCGTCTTTTTTGTTGGAAAATAGTATGGCTTAAGCCAGTCTAAGACCCGCAACCAAAGCCGCTACATAACCCGACTCGACCATTTCTTCAGTCGGTGCTGAGCGGTCGATAAGCATCCCCGCCACCGCAACGGCTAAGGCAATAACGAGCGCAGGCCAGAAACCGGCAATCGTGAAACTGTCTAAGAAATTGTCAATTAACTTTAGTAACAGGGCCGTTACTACAATCCGCACAATACCCGTCAGCAAAAAGAACGTGACCAAATTGAGCGGAAACCGGATGAGCCAGCCGACAAAAAAGTTGAGCAGCCCAAGCAGAACGGCGATCAGAATAGCTGTTCCGAAGTTTTTAACATCAACCTGGGGCATGAGGTAAGCCAACCCGAAAATGACGGCGGCATCGAGCAGTAAGTGAAGGATAAGATTCATGACAGGTGTATTTAATTCTTTTGAACAACTGTTTGAGTGTTCTGATGGTTTAAAATATATCTCAACACATCGGTTATGACTCGTCTCTGGATTCTCCTCTTCGTCTCGCTTCTATCCTGTGGCAAAGGTTCGTCTCAACAAACCTCTACGCCACCTTCTTCTGACAGCACTGGCTACTACCAATACAAAAACGCCACCCGCGACGGCACCGGCAAAGTGTATCAGGGCCGCGAGATCGCCCAAGTAATGGGTCACCTGGGAGCGTCGTGGCTCGAACGCCCGGAGCGTGAACGCGAAGAACGCACCGATTTATTATTGAAGGCCCTCAACCTGAAGCCAACCGACGTTGTAGCCGACATTGGTGCCGGAACGGGCTTTTTCACCTTCCTGATGGCGCCCGAAATCCCGCATGGAAAGGTGCTGGCCGTTGACATACAGCCCGAAATGATTCAGTATCTGAACGAAGGCAAATCGAAACGCAAAATTACCAATGTGCAGCCTGTTCTGGGCACCGAATCAGACCCGAAGTTAGCCACCAACAGCATTGACCTGGCGATTCTGATTGACGCTTATCACGAGTTTTCGTACCCCCGCGAGATGATAAATCACATCGTGGAATCTCTGAAACCGGGTGGGCGCATTGTGCTGGTCGAATACCGGGCCGAAGACCCGAACGTACCCATCAAAGAACTGCACAAACTAAGCATAGCGCAGGCTACTAAGGAAATGAAAGCGGCTGGCTTGACGTTATTGAAAACCGACGACCGGTTGCCACAACAGCATATTCTGTTTTTTGGGAAGTGAATAACGCAGGACGTTTAACTAATCGACTTTCGCACCTAACAAGATGATAGCCTGACAAACAGTCTCTATAATCTCCCTTAACGTCTCAGAGTTTACGGTGGCAATTTTGCCTGTTATTCTTGTATTCCTGATTGTATGAAGTTTGTTGCACCGAACAACACTACGAGCAGGCAGGGGTGATGTTAATTTATCTTCCGTCAAGACAATCTCAAACAATTGACCTCTAATTTTTGACGTAATTGGAACGATTAGCAGGTCATTATCTAATTCGTTGGAATCAGCGTTACTAACAATCAGAACGGGCCTAATCTTCGATTTGTCGGGCTTATCAGATAATGGATAATCAGCCCATACAATCTCTCCTTGCAAATAATCAGGCATTTTGTTTAGCATAAAATTCGTCCCAAACGTCGTTTTCGGGTGCCTCCCAATCCTCACGAAGAGCTTCTTCAGTAAGTCTCATCCAACCGTCATCCCCTTCCTCATCGTCAATCAGTCGCTTAAACTCGTGCTGAACGGCAAGCGGCATTTGTTGGTAAATAATCCAGAGCGACCGGGCAGTATCTAATGTCGAAGCTTCCATGCGTATATTGTCTTACTGATAAACAAATTTACACCTCAACAGCGTTCTCTCGCCCAGCCAGCTTGCTGTTCCTATATCCATACGAAAAGTAAATTATTAAGCCCAAAATTAACCAGATGCCAAAACTTCGCCAGTTGTTGCCTCCAAGTTCGGTCATGAGGTATAGATTGGTTAATATGCCAATTACCGGTAGCAACGAGAAATTATACCGAAAGCCCTGCACGGCTAATACGACCCAAACACCCCAGAACACCAATAGCAAGGGTTTACTTTCCAGCGTTTGTGTTGGGTTATCCTTCGTCAGGACATATGCCAGTAAAGCCACCAGCACCGCGCCAATGATGTATTTTCCGTTGATGTAGGGCACTTTAAACTTCGATTGAGCCGTCAGTCCTTTTGCATCTAAGAACAGGATTCCGGCGCAGACGAGAATAAAGGCAAAAAACGTTCCGACGCTGGTTAGGTCTACAAACGTTTTTAAATCCATAAACAAAGATGGCACTGCAACGATGATACCAGTGATGATAGTAGCAAATGAAGGCGTCTTGTAAATAGGATGAACGCGCGAAAAGCGTTTCCAGAGCAGCCCGTCGCGGCTCATGGTCATCCAGATGCGTGGTTGGCCGAGTTGATACACCAGCAACGCACTTGTGATGGCCACCACCGCACTTACCGAAATTACCCCAGCTACAAAATCAAGATTTACTTTCTGAAATACGTAAGCCAGGGGGTCACTAACGCCCAATTCTCTGTAATTAACCATGCCCGTCAGCACAAGCGTGATCAGCACATAGAGCGCTGTGCAGATGCCCAGACAGTAGAGCATGGCACGGGGCAGATCGCGCTGAGGGTTCTTGCATTCTTCGGCAGTAGTCGAAATGGAGTCGAAACCGATAAAGGCAAAAAACACCGACGCCACGCCACTCAACACACCCGACACCCCATTCGGTGCAAACGGCGACCAGTTGGCCGGTTTTACATAGAACGCGCCCACCCCAATAACCAAACCAATAACCGCTAGCTTAAGTACTACTAAGATGTTACTCGCCGTGCGCGATTCCTTAATACCGATATACACCAACGCTGTAATGAGCACCGTAATGGCACCGGCAGGCAGATTAGCAATTAGCTTCAAATCGCCCAGCATGGGCGCATTCGCATAGGCCTCGGCCAGAAGGCGCGTGTTTTCGGGTAATGTGCTCAGCGCAGTACCGGCCTGCTGCGTTTGCTGCACCAGTTCGTAAGCGCGGGCCGCCGAGCCGTAGTCGGTAGCGAAATATTTAGGAAATGTGATACCAAATCCGCTGAGCATGGATGTGAAATACTCGGACCACGAAATGGCCACCACCATGTTACTAACCGCATATTCGAGGATGAGCGCCCAGCCAATCACCCAGGCAAAAATCTCCCCGAACGCCACATAGGCGTATGTATAGGCGCTGCCGCTGACGGGCACGGTGCTGGCAAACTGCGCGTAACTCAGGGCTGTGAACACGCAGGCAATGGCCGTAAACACAAACAGTAGCGACACCGCCGGGCCACCATTGTAGCTGGCCAAACCGATGGTGCTGAAGATACCAGCCCCAATGATGGCCGCTATGCCAAACGAGGTCAGATCACGAACACCCAGTGTCTTTACCAACTTACTGGACTCACCTTCGGAAGCATCACGGAGTATTTGTGTTACGGTCTTTTTGCGAAAAAGCGACATGGGCAGCGAAAGAAAACGGTGTCTATTGATGTTAAACGCTAAAAATAGAAATTCTTTCCGGTTTTTTGTCTGTTACTTTCGCAGGTGGTATATGCAAAGACAAGCTATTCTGCGTTTATCATTCACTATTTACTGCATAGGATGTCGATTCGGGTTCAGAATTTAACTAAAGAATATAATCAGCAGCGAGCCGTTAATCAGATTTCGCTAACGGTGCACCCAGGCGAAATTGTTGGCTTCCTTGGCCCAAATGGAGCGGGGAAATCCACAACGATGAAAATGGCTACGGGTTACCTGCCTCCCACCGATGGCACGGTGGAAGTAAACGGTTTCGACGTTCGGACGCAGCCAATGGAAGTGCGTCGGAGCGTTGGTTATTTGCCCGAGCACAATCCACTCTATTTAGATTTATACGTGAAAGAGTATCTGCGATTTGCAGGGTCGCTGCATGGCCTTCGAGGGAGCGATTTGAGCCAGCGAATCGCCAGCATGATTGACTTGGTTGGCTTAGGTCGCGAACAGCACAAACGCATTAGTCAGCTTTCCAAAGGCTACCGGCAGCGTGTTGGACTGGCGCAGGCACTACTCCATAACCCGCCCGTCCTGATTCTGGACGAACCTACCACTGGCCTTGACCCGAACCAGTTGGCCGAAATCAGGCAGGTTATTCGCGAAGCCGGACGCAACAAGACAGTATTGTTCTCCACGCATATCATGCAGGAGGTGGAAGCCGTATGTGACCGGGTGGTTATCATTAACCGGGGGCAGATTGTGGCCGACGGGCCATTGAGTCAGCTTCGGGCTGCTTCTGCCGGAGCAGGCGTAGTCGTGGTTGCTGAATTTGAGGGAGCGTTAACCAATCCTGACATCCTGGCCACAGTGCCTGGCGTGGAGCGTGTAGAACCATTGGAGCGCGGTCAGTATCGAATCACAGCAAGCCCCAATACCGATTTACGAGCCGCCATCTTCCGCCTTGCCGCCGACCAAAATCTTACTTTAGTCGGGCTTCGGCAACAGGAAAGTTCGCTGGAAGGAATTTTTAAGGAATTGACGAAATAGATAATGGAGAATGTATAATGGCGTGAGCTGCCCATTATACATTCTCCATTATCTATTTCGTCAATTCCTTACTTCGCTGTTGCCATTAGCGGGTATTGGTCGAAAATTGACCGGACGATGCCTTTGAAGTAATTGTTCTTGAAGTTCTGATTCCGCATCATCTTGGAGGCATAACCTTTCCAGATCACCTGATATGACTCGGCGTCAATCAGCGAAATCATCAAAGTCCCTTCATCAAGGTTGTAGTCGATGCGCTTGTAGGTAGCGTCGTCATCTTCCCGAACCACCCAGTCTTTAATAACCGGCTGCTGGTAGCCCCGGAAACGCAGGTCAGAACGGAAGATGTTATAGGAGATTAATAGATTCGGATTGCGGTTACTGACACGATAGCCCCGGGCCTCCATCTGGTGCCGGATGGCATCCTGAATATCTGAGCAAAGCAGCGTTGAATCGACAAATTCGCACTCTAAAAAGTTGAATGATTCGTAGTTTTTGAAATGACCTTCGTAGCTATAATCATGCTCCACAAACAGCCTGCTCGGCGAGCAGCCCGCCATAGCAACAACGGCCAGTGTAAACAAAATTCCGATGCACTTTTTCATACCCGCGTTTGTAAAAAGTTTTCAATAGATACTATATGTTTAATCGGTAGTTAGGACAACCTCTGGTCGAACTCAAATATAATTGTAAATGTTTGGCAAACAAACGCCTACCGCCAAATATTCTGCTATTTATTTAGTCCCCGGTAGAACTCCAGCCCCCGGCGCATATCGGACGATGAAACCGGAATATCGAACGCGCAGCTACCCGGCCCATCCAGCAGCGACATTCGTACTTCGCGCCCCCGGTTCTTTTTATCCTGTAAGGTCAACGCCAGAATCGGTTCGGTATCGTCTTCGGTCAGCCGCACGTTTCCATATACGGCAAATATGTATTCTTCGATTTGGGTCAGCAGCGTTTGGTCAATCATTTTTTTCTGAAACGCGATAAAGGCTTCGGCTACCATACCTACGGCAATGGCTTCGCCATGCAGCAACCGCTTCCGGGGTTGATTCAGGAAGTAAGTTTCCACGGCATGACCCAGCGTATGACCAAAGTTCAGAATCTTACGCAAGCCTTTCTCGGTGGGGTCCTGTTCCACAACGCGCTGCTTCACCGCTACCGAATGCGCCACCAGCGCAGGCCAGTCCTGCTCGTCGAGGTCGCGCCGACGAACCTCATCCCACATGGCAGCGTCGGCAATAAGACAGTGTTTAATGATTTCGGCAAAGCCCGACCGGAGTTCGCGCTCGGGCAGAGTAGTTAAAAAAGCGGGGTCAATGAGCACGGCATTGGGTTGCTGAAATACGCCAATATGGTTTTTAAACCCGTTGAAATCAATCCCCAGTTTTCCGCCCACGCTGGCATCTACCTGTGCGAGCAGCGTAGTGGGCACCTGCACAAACGCAATGCCGCGTTTGTAAGTGGCCGCGCAAAAGCCGCCCATATCGCCAATGACACCCCCACCCAGATTGAGCACTAACGCATGACGGTCGAAGTTGGCCCGCGTCAGGGCATCCCAGATTAATTCGCAGGTAGCAATGTGTTTTTGCTCTTCCCCGGCTTTGATGCGAACGAGCGTATGCTTCGGCAGAAAAGTTTTCAGTTCGGGATAACAGAACTTAAAGGTATGGTTATCAGCAATGACGGCGATGGCCGAAAAATCATGGGCATCCAGAAAAGCAGGCAGGCTTTCGGTTACGGGGGCGATGGTTACAGTTGACATTCCGTAAAAGTACGGCGGTCTTCGATTGGAATAAAGCCGGAACCCTACCTATTTTTGGCATTCGCTACCTCATCCCATCCTCTTTCATGAAAGTCCGCTACCGCGTGCTGGCCGGTTTATTCCTGCTCTCCACTATTACATACCTCGACCGCGTTTGCATGAACGTCGTCAGTAAGTACGTCAAAACCGATTTATCGCTTAACAATGAGCAATTTGGCTGGATACTGGGTGCGTTCTCGCTGGCCTATGCTTTGTTTGAAATACCAACGGGTTCGCTCGGCGATACGCTTGGTCCCCGGCGCGTACTAACGCGCGTAGTGCTCTGGTGGTCGGGATTTACGGCTCTGACGGGTACAGCGTTTAATTTCCTGTATCTGCTGATTGTTCGGTTTCTGTTCGGGATGGGCGAAGCGGGTGCCTATCCGAATGCATCCATCGTGATTGCCCGCTGGTTCCCGGCCATTGAAGTAGGGCGGGCGCAGTCGGTGATCTGGGCTGCCGGACGGCTGGGAGGTGCGCTAACGCCCCTGCTTGTGATTCCGTTGGTGCATGAAGTTGGCTGGCGATGGGCCTTTGCCGTATTGGGCGTAATTGGCGTACTGTGGGCCATTGGTTGGTATGGCTGGTTCCGCGATGAACCCGCCGAGAAATCAGGTATCAGCCCGGCAGAAGTGCAGGAAATTGAAACGGCTCGGTCAGTCAAACAAAATGACCACCGAATTCCCTGGCAAACCATCATCCGCAACCCCGATTTATGGGCCTTGATGCTCATGTGCCATTTGTTCTTCTACGGGTCGTATTTCTTTACGAATTGGTCATCGGTCTATTTTCAGGAAGGACGCGGCATGACCGAAGACCAATCCAAAAACTTTATCTCGCTGTCGTATTTCCTGGGAGCCATCGGCTGTTTAGTGGGTGGTGCGCTAAGCGACGCGCTCACGAAACGATACGGCCTGAAAATTGGTCGGCGAGCAGTAGGTATTGGCGGGCTGGGACTGTCGAGTTTGTTGTTTCTGCTGGCTGGATTGGTAAGCGACAATCAAACGGCGGGCTATCTGCTGGCTACGTGCGTACTGGCGAAAGATTTAGCCTTGCCCGTTGCCTTTGCCGTATGCGTCGATATTGGGCAGCGCAACGCCGGCACAGTAACGGGTTCTATGAATTTTGCCGGACAGTTGGGTGGCTTTTTCATCACTATCCTGTTCGGCATGATTGTCGAACAAACCAAAAATTTCAACTATCCGCTGTTTATGATTGCGGGATGCCTGTTGGTTAGTGCCTTACTCTGGCTGAAGATTGATCCGACCAAGCCGGTTGTGGTGAAGTGAGGGCTGAGGATTAGTGAGGAATTAGTAGTAAAGGAGTTATTTTTCGCCGACAATCAACGTATTTGCACTTATACAACAGAAAAATAGAGAAATGAAAGGATATATAATTAGTAAAATAGCGACTATCTCCCTTGGTGAAATATTACTTGAATTGCAATTTGAACTTACTTGCTCACCATCAATTAGGTCTATTACACTTTCAATTGCTGAAGATGGTGAATCGATAGTTTATCAAAATGAGGAGCATCCTTTCTTGAATGAGCATTTGAAAGGCGGCTTGTATAATTATACAACTATAGAATCTGGTAATAAAGAGCATCCTAAGTTTTTGGCTTTGCTTGGAGAAAAATTTCATCATATAAAGTTTGGTTACGCAAACCATCTCCTAGACCACTCAATACAGTTGCACTATTTCCAAGCTAAAATTGGTCAAGACGATTTTCTATTTTTTAACAATGGAGATGAAGGCTGTTACTCATTCGATAATATCGAAGAAATCTTAGCTCATGATATATACGGTTGTAGTTGGGCAGAATTTGATCCCACCACTGCAACTGAGTCTTAGAGATTTAGGACATATTTAAGACTACCTCTCAATTGCCGTATTTCCCGGTCTGAGATAAATCTCATAGCATAACGATAGTTATCAAACGACACCAGTCAAAATACAAAAAAGGGGCGACATCGAATGTCGCCCTTTTTTGTTATCTTATTTTTCTAAGCGGCCTTCTACCGGGCTGCCATTACATCTGCTTACGAAACCAGTTTCAGCCCATCAGCAAATGCCTGCATTTGGGGCATCGTACCCAGCGAGACGCGGCACCAGTATTGGCCGTCGAATTTCCATTGGCGGATGCTTACGCCCTGCTCCATCATGCGGGCCACAAAATCTTCGCCCTTCATCCGAATCGGGAACATCACGAAGTTCGCGCCCGATGGTAGCGGCTCGTAGTTATGTTGTTTCAGCACACCATACAGATAATCCTTCGACTCCTTCGCTTTTCCGAGCGAGAAGTTGATAAACTCTTTATCCTGCAAACTAACCGCAGCCGCCCGTAACGTAGTCATGCTCATGCATTGGCCGCCGGTAGCAAACTTGGCAATTTCATTTAACAGCTCAGGTTTGGCAATCATATAGCCCGTCCGCAATCCGGCAAAGCCATGCACTTTTGAGAAGGTTTTGGTGATAATCACATTGCTGCCTTTCTTCACCATGTCCACCATCGAATAGGCTTTCGGGTCGGGGGTGTAGTCGATGTAGGCTTCATCGACCAGGATAGGCGTTTTGGCCCCAACGGCTTCGCAAAAAGCCCGCAGTTTGGCTGGGTCAACGATAATGGCGGTTGGATTATTCGGGTTGCACAGGTAAACCATACCCGTTTGGCTACCTACCCGCTCATTCAATTTGTTCAGGTTAATGTCGTATCCATCAGCAGCTACCAGCGGGACACGGTCCACAGTAATGCCATGCTTCATGGCCGTGCGGGGCAGCGCATCAAACGTCGGGTCGGGGGCAACAATACTGCGACCGGCATTGGGGCGGTAAGCGGCCCAGAGCGAAGCGGCTGTCAGCAATTCGCCCGAACCGGCCCCCAGCAGGATATGGTCTTCGGGAACGCCTTCCGTATCGGCCACTAATTTCCGAAACTGCCGGGCGTACTCCATCGCGTAGAGATACCCGTCGGGGGCCGCTTCGGTAATGGTTTTAATGGCTTTGGGGGAGGGGCCGTAAGGGTTTTCGTTAGCCGACAGGCGGGCTTTTAACGCACTGCCTTTTGGCGGATTGTAGCCAGCGGGCATCTCGGGTTCGGGTTCACAAAAAGCCGCCGGAGCAGCCGCCAGACTCAGGCCCGATAACATACTGGCCCGGAGCCAGTCGCGACGATTGATGGTCATAAAGAACGTTGGTTTTTAACGCTTCGATAGATAGGATGAAGACTATTTATAGGGGGTAAGCATGGCTGCCCGAAGCAAATTCAGGCGAGCCGTAACCGACTGTTCTGTTGTACTATCGCTAATAGACCAAATATAGCCCAATAAGCATCTATCTCAACTATTATTTTTTCAAAACTATCAATCTATTACATAAAATTTTACATAATATAAGTTTTTCAAAATAAAATGCAAATTTACAAAATTACAGCAAGTCAGTTAACCGCTTAATAAGTGTAAATAAGCTATTAATCAAAAATCAAAAAAATTGTAACCAATTCTTTACTTTCTACGAGTAATCCAATAGATTTGACGCATGAAAAATGAAGAGAGAATTTTAGAATTATTGGCTGAAACGCTCCAACGTATTGACCGGCATAGTGAATTAATCGAACGGCAACAGGACGAAATCGCAGTTATCTTGGCTCAGATTCAGAAACATCAGGAGCGTCTCGACAGACACGGCGAAGGACTTGGCGCGCTTCGTGAACGCACCGAAGCCATTCATCAAAGTTCACTTGAGCAGGTAAAAGCTTACCAGTCCATAACCGAATTGCTAATGCATCATAACCGGGCTTTAGCGGCAAAAGGAATATTATAAAGTCAACGGTACCAAATCGGCAGTGCGAATTCCCCAGGCACACCGGAAATGCCCCAGCGGACAAGCTGCACGCCCATGCAGATTACAGGGCTTGCAGTCAAGTACCTCCGAGGTTTGCACCACCCGCGATTCATCGGCTAATGGTCCAAACCCAAACTCAGGCACCGTTGAGCAAAAAATAGCCGTTGTCGGCGCGTTCATGGCCGAACAGAGGTGCAACGGAGCCGAATCGTTTACGTAATTCATGACTGCATTCTGCTGCAAAGCCGCCGATTGCAGCAAACTCAACTTCCCGGCCAGATTCACAATCTTTTTCTCGCTACTCTCCGAATGACTGTCCGTAGCCAAAGCCCGGATGGAATCACAGGCCGATGCGTCGGCTGGTGCACCTAACAGATAGACAGTGAGACTGTCGGGCAGGGCGCGGATTAACTCGACCCAGCGTTCGGGCGGGTACTGCTTGGTAAACCAGACTGACATAGGCGCTATGCACACGTAAGGCTTTTGCTGATAGGTATTTACAGCCGCATAATCCTCGTCAGATGGATACAATTTAGGGCGCATGACTGGTACTTGAATGCCTAATGCAGTAAGTAACCCCGTGTTCCGGTCAACCTCATGCACACCCGGCTCAAAGCGGTGTTCGACCTGGTAGGTGAAAAACCGGGACATTGGATTTTTGTCAAAGCCAACCGTGCGCTTCGCTTTAGACAGTGTCGTTAACAACCCCGTTGCCCCATACCGTTGCAAATTCAGCACAGCCTCGTATTGCCGACCGCGAATGACCTGGAGCAGTCGCCATAAATCCCGATATTTGGCGAACGCGCCCCCGGGCCCTTTTTTATGCCAGATCAGTACTTCGTTTAGAAACGGGTGATTCGCCAATAAACCCTCGTTACCTTTGCGAACCAGGATGTCTAATCCCGCATCGGGATAGGCCGCACGGAGTTGTTCAAGAAGGGCTGTAGCCAGAATCACGTCGCCAATGAAAGCGGTTTGAATAATCAGGAACCGGGGCGGATTGGTTGCGGTTATCATTAGTACGCTCAGTACGTCGTTACGACTGCGTAGGTTAAAAAGATGTGAGAAGTGAGAAAAAAGAAGAAAGCGTATTCATCTAATCCTGTCTTTTTTCATTGATCTTTCTGCTTATGTCTACAACGATAGAATGGAAGATTATAACGTTTATAGGTTGCCCAACGGAATTCGGATTGCACACAAACAAATACCGCATACGCAGATTGCCCACTGTGGCATTATGCTCGACATCGGTAGCCGCGACGAGCAGCCGCATCAGCAGGGACTGGCCCACTTCTGGGAACATATGGCCTTCAAAGGTACGGAGAAACGAAAATCCTACCACATCATCACCCGATTAGAAACGGTTGGGGGTGAATTAAATGCCTATACCACCAAAGAAAAAGTTTGTTTTCATGCATCGGTGCTGGATGCTCACTTTGAGAAAGCGACCGAACTACTGTCCGATATTACGTTTCATTCAGTTTTCCCGGAAAAGCAAATCGAGCGCGAACGGGGCGTCATACTGGAAGAAATGGCAATGTATTACGACTCACCCGAAGATGCCATTCAGGACGATTTCGATGAGTTAGTGTTTCCGAACCATGCCCTCGGCGGTAATATCCTTGGCACGACAGAAACCGTTGCTTCGTTCGGGCGCGAAGACCTCCAGCAGTTCATCGCCGAAAATTACGACACCAGCCGGATTGTATTTGCGTCGGTGAGCAAGTTACCCTTTAATCAGGTTGTAAAAGTGGCGGAAAAGTATTTTCGCGACGTTCCGGCTCAGCAGTCGAATCGGCAGCGAAAAACACCGACTAGCTACCTGCCACGGCAAACCCGGGTAGAACGCCCTATCACCCAGGCCCAATGCGCGCTCGGGCGACCCGCTTATGGCCTGACTGATCCACGCCGACTGCCATTTTTTATGCTCATCAACCTGCTGGGCGGACCGGGCATGAATTCCCGGCTGAATCTGAACCTGCGGGAGAAGTACGGACTGGTATATTCGATAGATGCCAGCTATACGCCGTATTTAGATACTGGTTTTCTGGGCATTTATTTTGGCACTGACCCTAAAAAGGTGGACAAAGCACAGTCGCTGATTATGAAGGAGTTGAAACGACTGCGCGAACAACCCCTTACGACGCTTCAACTGCACCAGACCAAAGAGCAATTGATGGGTCAACTGGCCATGGCCGAAGAGAGCAACAATAGTTTCATGCTCATGATGGCAAAAAGTCTGCTCGATATTAACCGGGTGGAAAGCCTGACTGATATTTTTAACGAGATAAAATCAGTGACGTCGGAGCAGTTGCAGACTCTCGCGCAGGAAGCTTTCGACGAAAGCCAGTTTAGTTCGTTGACATTTGTACCGGAAAAATGAGTTAGTTACGCAGAGATTCGCGGAGATAGAAAAGATACACAGAGTACTCAGCGCGTCTCTAAAACCTCTGTGAATCTCTGTGTAACAATTTTTTATGACCTTACGCGACGCCCAAACCACTATTGACGAGTGGATTAAAACCGTTGGTGTGCGCTACTTCAGCGAACTGACCAACATGGCCCAACTCACCGAAGAAGTGGGTGAGGTAGCCCGCATCATTGCCCGTCGGTATGGCGACCAGTCGGAGAAAGAATCGGATAAGAACAAGGACCTCGGCGACGAACTGGCCGACGTGCTATGGGTGCTCATTTGCTTAGCCAACCAGACTGGCGTTGACCTAACCGAAGCCTTCCAGAAAAATTTAGAGAAGAAGAATATCCGGGATGCCACGCGGCATTTGAACAATGAGAAGTTGAAACAGGAGTAGAATCAATTCGTTGTTAATGGGAATAAGCACCTTATCCTATACGCTATGAATACCTGTGCTGCCTTCAACACAAGATTATTTTTTATCAGTAACTTAGTGATAGGCTGGTGGTTCATTCTATCGACCTGTCAGGCTCAACCTTCGGGAAACCAGCACTCCCGCGCTCCTGAACCAGGCACTTATAAATCGTCCAGAATGACTTCCTGGGTAACGTTTACACCCCGCACCTATGGCGATCCCCGATATGGCACCACTACACCCAATGGCAATTTTGGCGTAGGCTCAACGTCTTTTAAAGGACTGTTTGGCGATTTAGTCCTGCATAAAGATGGTACTTATTCATTAACCGAAGATAAGCACGGCGGCACCTGGCGCTACATTCCCGAAAAAGATTCAGTAACCTTGACCGGCTGGCTATCCACGTTCAAGACTAAGTACGATTATGGAAAGCAATACATAGTTATCTATACCGGAGACGTAAAAATGCCCGACGGCGATAAGCTCAATATCAGCTACACCAAAAAGCGCGAAAAACCTTAGGCGATTTGAGATGTCGGATTTATGGCTGACTCACGAGTAGTTGTTGATGCGTCAGCATAAATCCGACATCCCAAATCGTATTACTATTTCTGGAACGACCCGAAAATATAATCCCAGAAAGGCGACGATACGCCGTAGTTGCTTTCGGGATTTTTGTAGTGGTGAACACTATGATTTATCCACAACTGCTTAAAGAAATTCTTTGGCGGAGCGTATGCATGTACGATGAAATGCGTAGCTAAATAGCCCGAATAGCCTACCAGAAAGCCGGGGAAGAACGCATAAGCTGCTTCGCCCATCAGCAGAAAGAACATACCAAAGAAAAAGGCAGCCACGAAAATAGCCAGCGCCGGAGGCATCGCCAGCCGGGTTTTGTCTTTCGGATACTCATGGTGAACGCCATGAAAGGTGTACTGAATTTTGGCCCGTTGGGGTGTAGTTGGCGCCAAATGATATAGATAACGATGCAGAATATACTCGAATAACGTAAACGAAAACAAACCTGCTACAAATAAACCGCCAATCAGGTTGTTGCTCATATCGGTATACGTGAAGGCATACCAGCCCAGAAACGCCGACAGAATCACCCACATTGAAATAGGCACCATGATGTGTGTCCGGGAAAGGGCTTCCAGAATGGGGTTATCAAATAGTTTTTTGCTTCCGCTATTTTTAGGCCGGGTCTTGCCATGACCAGCGATTGTTTCCAGCTTTTCAGTAGTTGATTCCATATCAGCAACGCAATTAAAAAAGTAATGATGGCACAAAAATACAATGAAAAACGGCTTTAACCGCCCAAGTAGTAAATCTGGTTTACTATTTCACTTACGTTTTACTAACTTCTAACTGGTCAGATAGTTTCTCCTGCATGGCCGCCATGTTCCCTTTCGGCATTTTCTGGCGGATAATCAGACGCAGTGAATTATTGTAAGTCAGGTAGTTAAACATCCAGTTCAGAAAAATGGCTAACCGGTTTTTTACGCCTACAATGGCCATCAGGTGAACAAATAACCAGGTTACCCAGGCAAAAAATCCCTGAAATTTTAGAAACGGCAAGTCCACAACGGCCAGACCCCGGCCAATGGTTGCCATTGTACCCAGATCGCGATACGTAAATTCTTTGGGTTGTTCGTTTCGCACCCAATGGAGCATATTTTTGGCCAGATGCTTCCCCTGCTGAATGGCAGGCTGAGCCACCTGCGGGTGCCCGTTCGGCCATTTATCCTCCGTCATCAGGGCCACGTCGCCAATGGCGAACACATCCGTGAATCCCTGCACCTGATTATAGCGATTTACCAGCACACGTCCACCCCGCCCAATGACTTCCGGCGGTAAACCCGCCAGCGGATTGGCTTTCACACCAGCCGCCCAAATGAGATTGTTAGTGCGGAGAGTTGTGCCATCATTCATGGTCACGGTACGCCCGTCGAAATCTTTCACGCGGGTGTTAAGCCGCACATGCACGCCTAACTTCTCTAAATACGCCAGCGAATGCTCCTGCGACTGCACCGACATGGGTCCCAGTAGTTCAGCACCGGATTCGATGAGGTAAATGTCCATCATCTTAAAATCCAGTTCGGGGTAGTCGCTGGGCAGCACGGTCTTCCGCATTTCGGCAAGGGTTCCGCAGAGTTCAACGCCCGTTGGCCCTCCACCCACTACGACCACGTCCATCAATCCATCGCGCTCGTCCTGAGTTTCAACGCTGAGCGCATCCTCAAAATTTTGGAGCATTCGGTTCCGTAGGGCAATGGCCTCGGCCACCGATTTCATCGGTAGTGCTTTTTCGATGATATTTTGCTGGCCAAAGAAGTTAGTATCGGCTCCGGTAGCGATCACTAAGTAATCATACGTAACCGGTCCCAGCTCAGTGTCAACTGCTTTATCGACCGGTCGAACGCCGGTCACATTAGTCACTCGGATATGCACGTTCCTGCAATCGCCGAATACGGCCCGTAATGGAAATAGAATAGAATTGGCCTCCAGACCCGCTGTAGCCACCTGATAATACAGAGGCTGGAACTCATGATAGTTCTGTTTATTGAGCAGAACTACCTGAAACTCATTTCGGCGCGACAGGTAGCGGGCCAGTTTCAGGCCACCAAAACCGGCACCCACAATAACAACTCGTTTACGGTCTGTCTGGGGTATGTTTGGATTCATGGAATTTAGTCAATAGTCAATAGTCGTCAGTCATTAGGAATACATTACCCATAGTTGACTAACAACTATAGACTAACGACTGTTGACTGAAGCACCCGCTCATAATGGGCTTCGTAAAGTGGCAAGATACGCGATAACTCGAATTCTTTAGCCCGCGCCAGTGCGTTTTCCTTAAACGTGGGCAGATGAGCATCGTCTAACACGTAGAGCGCGTTTTTAACCATATCATCCACATCGCCCACCGGACTCAGAAATCCCGTCATACCCTGTATATTTAATTCGGGCAGGCCACCCGCGTTGGAGGTAATCAACGGCACCTCACAGGCCAGGGCTTCGAGAGCCGCCAGCCCAAAACTTTCATTCTCGGAAGGCATCACGAATAAATCGGCGACAGACAATACCTCTTCAACGGCATCTAATTTTCCCAGAAATCGCACCTGGTCATAAATGCCAAGGTCGCGCACGAGTCGCTCAATGCGGGCGCGTTCGGGACCGTCGCCCACCAGCAGGAGTTTGGCGGGCGTTTGCTGCTGCACGTGGTAAAACATCATAACGGCATCGTCGATGCGTTTCACCCGCCGGAAATTTGACGTATGCACAATCAGTTTTTCGCCATTAGGACAAATGGCTTTTTTGAAATGCTCTTTCTGTTGCCGCTTAAATCGGGTTAGGTCGATGAAATTAGGGATCACTTCAATCTCCCGATGAACATTGAAATGCTTATAGGTATCCTGCCGCAGGTTTTCGGATACGGATGTAACACCGTCCGACTCATTGATACTGAAGGTCACGACGGGTTCGTAAGAGGCATCTTTGCCCACCAGCGTAATGTCGGTGCCGTGCAGGGTGGTTACAACCGGCACATTCCGCCCTTGAGAGCGCAGGATCATCTTGGCCATATAGGCCGCCGATGCGTGTGGAATGGCATAGTGAACGTGCAGTAAATCAACGTTTTCGTTGAGTACTACATTCACCATTTCGCTGGCTAATGCCGACTCGTAAGGCGCGTACTGAAAGAGCGGGTAGGAAGGAATGTTTACTTCGTGGTAGAAAACATTTTCGTTAAAAAAATCGAGCCGGGGTGGTTGTTGATAGGTAATGAAGTGAATTTGATGCCCGTTCTGGGCCAATGCCTTGCCAAGTTCAGTAGCCACCACGCCACTGCCCCCGAAAGTCGGGTAACACACAATGCCAATTTTCATACGAAAAGCCCCTGCGGGCCGGAAACGTGTTTGCCCAACAACACCAAACACCTATGAAAAGAATCCCGAAGCGGTTGTATTAAATGGAGTGATTGTAGCCGTAAATAGTGGAACGAGCTATAAAGTCGTGTAGGACAATAAGCTCACTGCACTTATTTCACCAGTTTCACTTACTGCACTTATTCCACTATTTTTACCTCAAAAAACCCCATGACCGCCCGGCAGTCCATACCCTTCTCAGCATTTACATTCGGCTTTCTGCGGCTAATTCGGGTGCAGAACCTGCTGATTGTGGTGCTGACGCAGTTTCTGGCGCGGCTGTTTCTGATTGGACCAAAGCCTGCTGGTCTGCACCTCCTTACCGACCCGGCCATCTGGCTGCTTTCGGTATCGACCGTTTGCATTGCGGCTGCCGGGTACATTATCAATGATTATTTTGACGTAAAAATTGACCTGATTAACAAGCCCGAACGGGTGATTATTGGGCGTTATCTAAAACGGCGGGTGGCAATGGGCGTGCATCAGGCGCTTAACGTAATTGGCTGCCTGATTGGCCTTTATCTGAGCCGATGGGTATTCCTGCTGGATGTGCTATCGGTTTCGCTGCTATGGTTCTATTCGGCTCAGTTTAAACGGCAGCCGCTCATTGGCAATGTGGTGGTTTCGCTATTAACGGCTCTCTCGTTCATTGCGCTGGCTGTTTATTACCGCCAGAACACGAACATGCTTCTTATTTATGCCCTGTTCTCGTTTGGTATTTCGCTTATCCGCGAAATCATCAAAGATATGCAGGACATTCGGGGCGATGCCCGGTTCGGGTGCCGAACGCTGCCCATTATCTGGGGCCTCCGCCGAACCAAGTATGTACTCTATAGCCTGATTGGCGTATTTGTCATTAGTCTTTTTCTCATCGCCAGCGCCCTTCATAATGAGCGCCTTACGGGCATTTTTCTTTTCCTGCTCCTGCCTATTGGCTGGCTTGTGTATCGGTTGGTTTTAGCCGACACCCGTCGCGATTTTGGCTACCTGAGTAACCTCTGCAAAATCATTATGCTGCTGGGCGTTTTGAGTATGGTTTGGGCGTAAAAGGAATGATGAATGATGAATGATGAATGATGAATGATGAATGATGAATGATGAATGATGAATGATGAATGATGAATGATGAATGATGAATGATGAATGATGAATGATGAATGATGAATGATGAATGATGAATGATG
>JAESFU010000199.1_pt1 | contig 70363 bp, 66 predicted proteins | sample 9269461 | NCBI WGS metagenome assembly JAESFU01 (sample SAMN14502556, study PRJNA617107) | algae metagenome | isolation source: Stenomitos rutilans HA7619-LM2 and co-occurring heterotrophs from cave walls | place: USA: Waikapalae cave, Hawaii | collected 2009-07-28
GGATCCAGCGGCCATATTGGCCGCGGGATGCGGGTGAAGGGGATGCTCGCCCAGTCGGGCGGGCAGGCGCCGGGGGTGGCGACGAAGAGCTGGTCGCGGACGAGCGGGGCGAAGACGTCGCGGTGCTTGTAGAGGTTCTTGAGCGCGATCACCTGCTTGCCTGCGAGATCGATGCCGTGGCGGGTGAACATGGTGGGCGAGAAGACACCGACACGACGGGTGTTGAGCAGCACCTCGATGCCGGCAACGCGGACCACTGCGACGTCGCCCATCGGCACGCGCTCGTTGCTGAGCTGATCCTGATAGCTGTCGCGGGCGAGGTGCAGGACTTCCGCTTCGGCATCGAGGCAGGGGCCGGAATAGGGCTCGAACTTGCCGCCGAGGCGCAGGGTCAGCTTTGTGCCGACGCCGACGGCAAAGCAGATGCCGACGGCGTGCGGGTCCCAGAGCGGGCCATAGACGGCGTTGGTGATGCCGGCATCGATCAGGGCCTTCAGCATGTAGGTCGTGTCGCCGGGGGCGCCACCGCCGGTCTGGTCGGACGTGTCGGCGAGGAGCAGCGGTTTGGCGCCGGGCTTTTTCGCTTCGGCGATGGCGTCGGCGAGCGGGACGAAGGGGAGCGTCGCCTCGGCGCGGATGGCGTAGAAGCGGCGGCCGTAGTGCTCGGCGGCGGCGCGGGCGATGGCGATGTCGCGGTCGGCGACAGCCAGCATCTTGGCGCCGGCATTGGGGACGTCGGCCCACGGGAAGCCGTGGTTGAGCGAGAGCGACAGGATGCCGTTCTTGCCCTCGGCGGCGAAGAGTTCGTCGATATAGGCGGGCATCGGGCCTTCGCGTGTGGTCGGAAAGAGGCCCATCGATTTGCAGTCGAACAGCGCCATGACCGGCTCGATCTCGCCGGCGAGGGTGCGCTGCATCAGGTCGAACAGGTCGTCGGCGCGCTCGGTGTAATCGATATGCGGATAGGCCTTGTAGAAGACGATGATGTCGCTGACGTCGAGCAGGGCCTGGTCGATATGGGCGTGAAGATCGAGCTCCAGCCCGATCCGGGTCTTCGGGCCGAGCTGGGCGCGCATGCGGGCGACGAAATCGGCCTCGCAATCGTCGTAGCCGACGGCGACCATGGCGCCGTGGAGGAACATCAGCACCGCATCGACCGGGCCGGCGGCGGCGAGATCGCCCAGGATCCGGTCGCGCATCGACTCGTATGCCGAGCGCACGGTCAGGCCGGCGGGTTCGGCGAAGGTGTGGAGACTTTCGACGACCTCCCAGCCGAGCGCGGTGGCGCGGGCCAGCCAGCGCTGGGCCGGTGCGGCCCACGGGCTCGGCGTGGCATTGGCGATGCCGCTCTCGACCCAGAGGCCGCGACGGAAATCGTCGATTCCGGTCGGGAACGAGGCGAATGTGTTGGTCTCGGTGCCGAGCGTGGCGATGAATACGCGCATGAGGTCTCCCCTTCCTCTGGTGCATCAATCGTCTGTCCGAGTTTGGGGCCGCCCCCTCCACCAGCTTCGCTGGTCCCCCTCCCCCGTTCCACGGGGGAGGATCGGGCCGGTGCACTTGGCGACGCCATACGACCTTCGTAGCCGGTTGCGCTGGTGGCGTGGGGCTGGTCTGGTGAGCAAAACGGTTGGGAGGCCGGGATGGGGGAGTTGTCGTTCGAGCAGTCGGCGGCGCGGATTGCCGAGGCGCGGCAGTGGATTGCGGGCGGGGTGAACAGCCACTTCCGCATCGGCATGGCGCCCGGGCCGCTGGTCTTCACGCATGGCGAGGGGCCATACCTGTTCGATGCGGATGGCAACCGGCTGATCGACTATTATGGCGGGATGGGCGCGATGGTACTGGGGCACAATCCCCTGGCCGTGCGCGAGGCGGTGAAGGCGCAGGTGGACAAGGGCATCCTGTTCGCCGGGCAATCGCCGATCGAGGCCGAGGCGGCGAAGCTCCTCTGCGAACGGATCCCAAGTGCGGAGCGGCTGCGGTTCGGCTCGTCGGGATCGGAAGTGGCGCAGGCGGCGATGCGGCTGATGCGGGCCGCGACCGGGCGGCGGACCATCATCAAGTTCGAAGGGCACTATCACGGCTGGTTCGACAACATCCTGTGGTCGACGGCGCCGGCGCTGAATGCGGCGGGGCCCGAGGATGCGCCGGTGCCGGTAGGCGGCAGCATCGGGCAGGATGCGGCGGAAGCCGACGGGCTCGAGGTGATGGGCTGGAACGATCTCGGGCGGCTCGAAGCGCGGCTGAGGCGCGGCGATGTCGCGGGCGTGCTGATGGAGCCGTCGATGTGCAACCAGGGCGCGATGCGGCCGGCGCCAGGCTATCTCGAAGGGGCGCTGGCGGCGTGCCGGGCCAATGGCGCGATCCTCTGCTTCGACGAGGTGATCACCGGGTTCCGGCTCGGGCCGGGCGGGGCGCAGGAGCTGTTCGGGGTGACGCCGGACCTTTCGATCTTCGCCAAGGCGATCGCCAATGGCTTTCCCGTGGCGGCCGTGGTGGGGCGGGCCGAGCTGATCGACATGTTCACCACCGGCGGGGTGCTGCATGGCGGCACGTTCAACGCGCAGCCGGTCGCGCTCGCGGCGATGATCGCGACGCAGCAGGGGCTGACGGCTGAGCACTTCGCGACGACCGGGGCGCGCGGGCAGCGGTTGCAGGACGGGGTGCGCGAGGCGCTGGCGGAAGCTGGGATTGTCGCCCAGGTGATGGGCTTTCCGCTGATGTTCCATGTGTCGATGGGGCTGAAGCAGCCGCCGCGGAACTATCGGGAGATCGCGCTGGCGGACAAACGCGGATACTCGATGCTGGCGCTTGCGCTGCTGAAGCGCGGTGTGCGGGTGCTGGAGCGCGGGGCGTGGTTCGTGTCGGCGGCACACGATGATGCGGTGATCGATGCGACGCTGGCCGTGGTGCGCGAGGCAGCCCGAGAGGTGGCGCCCAGCCTAAGCCACTGAGCCCAATGGACGATTGCGCCGGCCGGCGGCCGCGTGCCCAATGCCAAGACAAGACCGAGGAGGAAGCGGCATGGCATCGGCAGACGGAAGCGCAATGGCTGGCGGACGGCCGGCGGACCCGACCGAAATCTACAACATCTGGCCGGGCGACGGCACCGCGCCGGGCTCGGAGGGCTGGACCTGGAGCGAGCGCACGGCGCCAGTGCCATGGGGCGGCACCAGCAGCCGGCGCTACACGCGCAATGTGGTGATCCCCACCGTGACGGTGCACCGGCCGGCAAAGCCGAACGGCACGACGCTGGTGGTGGCGCCGGGCGGCGCGTTCCACTTCCTGATGATCGACCACGAGGGCCACGACATGGCCCGCTGGCTCAATGGCTTCGGCGTCACCGTGCTGGTGCTGAAGTACCGACTGGCGCGTACGCCCGATGCGGATGACGAGGTCGAGGCGTTTCGGGCCGAGATGCACAAGAAGCTGCGGCCGGCGCTGCAGAGCGATGACGGGCCGCCACGGCGCGATTTTGTGCTGGCGGAACGGCAGATGGGCGAGGAAGATGGCCGGCAGGCGATCCGCTTCGCGCGGGCGCATGCGGGCGAATGGGGCATCGACCCCAATCGCATCGGCATTGCCGGCTATTCGGCCGGCGGCGGGGTGAGCATGGGTGCGGCGATGGAGCACGACGCAGCGAGCCGGCCGGATTTCGCGGTGGGCGTCTACCCGGCCTGGCGCGGTGAACTCAGCGTGCCGGCCAACGCGCCGCCGCTGTTTCTCGTGATTTCGGACGACGACACGTCGGTGCCGTCGGTGTCTTCGACCCGGCTCTACGAGAGCTGGCACAAATCGGGGGCGCCCGCGGAGCTGCATGTGTTCGGTAATGGCGGGCATGGCTGGGGCATGACCGAGGAGGGCTGGCTGTCCGACATCTGGCCGAAACTGCTGGAGCGCTGGCTGCGCGTGCGCGGGCTGATCGCGTGAGCGGGCCGCTGCTGGTCATCGACGGGGACTCGTTTGCGCACCGGGCCTATCATGGTGTGCCTAAGACCGTTCGCCGGGCCGGCAACAAGGGTGGCGGAGCCATTGTCGGCTTCGCCAATACGCTGATCCGGCTCTATGAGGCGGAGAAGCCGCGCGCCGTGGTTGTCGGCTGGGATACGCTCTCGACCCCGAACTGGCGGGCGCTGGAGCTCGATGGATATCAAGGCGGGCGGGAGTTCGACGACGAGATCGTCGACCAGCTGGACGTGCTGCCCGAGTTCATCGCGGCCTGCGGTTTCATGAACGGCAAGGCGGGCCGGTTCGAGGCCGACGACTTTCTCGCGACCGCCGCAGCGGCCGAGGAGAAGCGCGGCGGCACGGTGCTGGTGGCGAGCGGGGACCGCGACGCGTTCCAGCTGGTGTCGGACAAGACCACGGTGCTGCACCCCGTGAAGGGCGGCGAGATCGCGCGGGTGGATATTGCGGGCGTGCGCGAGCGCTATGGGGTTGAGCCGAAGCAGGTGCCGGACTTCATTGCGCTGCGCGGTGACCCGTCGGACAAGATCCCCGGCGCCAAGGGGATCGGCGCGGTGACGGCGGCGAGCCTGTTGAAGCGCTATCCCGATCTCGAGGCGATGCTGGCGGATGGGAAGTTCGAGACGCAGGTGGATGACCTGAAGCTCTACAAGCGGATCGCGACCATGGTGACGGATGCGCCGCTGGGGCCGGTGCCGGACATGGTGCCGAGCTGGGGCAAGGCGGCGGAACTCGCGGCGGCGTGGGAGCTCAACGGGCTGAGCGAACGGTTGAAGGGGCTCGCCAAAGCGGGCTGATTGCGTCAACGCGTCCTTCACGCGGGCGGGCGTAGGATTTCCGTTCCTGCCCCGGTGCTCGCATGCCAGAGTCCAACCCGATCGAAATCCGCGTCGCAAAGCCGATGGCCGAGGTCTATCGCTACCTCGCCACGCCCGAAAACTATCCGCGCTGGGCGGCGGTAGACGAGGCGACGTTCGCGCAGGTCGGGCCGCTGGAATGGTCGGCGCTGACCGATTTCGGGCCGCGCACCGTGCGGTTCAGCCCGCCCAATGATGAGGGCATTCTCGACCATGCCGTGTACGCGGCGGGCGAGGAGCCGGTGATGATGCCGCTGCGGCTGACGCCGGATGGCGACGGCACGCGGGTGACCTTCATCTTCTATCGCCGGCCGGGGATGACCGATGAGCAGCTCGTTTCGGCGCTCGAATGGATCCGCACGGATTTCGAGGTGCTGAAGGTGCTGCTCGAGCTTTAGGCCCCGTACGGGATCCAGACGTTCTTCACCTGGGTGGCGCGGCGGAGGAAATAGTCGCCTTCGAACTTCGCCTTGTCGCTCAGGTCGTAGTAGAGGCCGCGGCTGGTCCAGGTCTGCTTGAGGTTGCCGACCGAGGCGGCCTCAACCATTTTCGAGGTCTCGGCGTCGCCGGCGAACCAGATGGCGTCGATGCCGTCGTGCTCGGCGAGGGTTTTGGCCAGCACCTTGCTCTCGCCTGTGACGATGTTGAGGACGCCGGACGGGACGTCGGAGGTTTCGAGGACCTGGTAGAAATCGGTCATCGACAGCGGGGACTTTTCGCTCGGCACCAGCACCACGGTATTGCCCATGGCGAGGGCCGGGGCGACGAGCGCGATGGAGCCGAGCAGCGGGCGCGAGGGCGGGGCGAGGATGGCCATGGTGCCGAGCGGTTCGACCATGGCGGTGGCGACCATGCGCTGCGGCGGGTTGTGCACGGCGCCATCGTACTTGTCGGCCCAACCGGCGAAGGCGAAGAGGCGCTCGACGGATGCGGCGACTTCGGCCGCGCCGTCTTCGCCGGTTTGCGCCTTGATACGGGCGGCGAACTCGCCGGCGCGATATTCGAGGTTTTCGGCGAGGAAGTAGAGGATTTGCGCGCGGTTGTGGGCCGAAGTGGCGGCCCAGCCATGGGCGGCGCGGGCGGCTTCGACGGCGTTGCGGATATCCTTGCGGTTACCGTCGCCGACTTCGCCGACGAGGCCGGCGGGACCGTGGACGGGGCGCGAATAGCCGCTGTCCGGACGAGCTTGCTTGCCGCCGATGTACATTTTCGCGGTCTGGTCTATGCCGCCTTCGTCATCGAGCGGGTTGGCGGATTTCGCCGGCTTGGCTGCAGCGGCGACGAAGGGCTTCAGCTCCTTCTCCCACTTGGGCTTGAGGTAGACAGCCATGCCTTCCTTGCCGCCTTCGCGGCCGAAGCCGGATTCCTTGTAGCCGCCGAAGCCGACGGCCGCGTCGAAGTTGTTGGTGGAGTTGATCCACACGACGCCGGCCTTGAGCTTTGGCGCGATGTCCAATGCAAGGTTGACGTTCTCGGTCCAGATGGTGGCGGCGAGGCCGTAGCGGGTGTTGTTGGCGAGCGCGATGGCTTCCTCGGGGGTGCGGAAGCTCATTTCGACCAGCACGGGGCCGAAGATTTCTTCGGATGCAACGGTGTTGGCCGGGGAGACGCCGGTGATCAGGGCCGGACGGAGGAAGCAGCCCTGCCCCGGCAGATCGATATCGGGCTCGTAGAGCTGGCCGCCTTCGGCGACGCCCTTTTTAACCAGATCGGTGACGCGCGCGACCTGCACCGGGGCGACGAGCGCGCCGATATCGACGGCCTTGTCGAGCGGATCGCCGACGCGGAGGGTCGACATGCGCTTTTTCAGCTTTTCGAGGAAGCGCTCTTCGATGCTCTCCTGCACAAGCAGACGCGAGCCGGCGCAGCAGACCTGGCCCTGGTTGAACCAGATGGCGTCGACGAGGCCTTCGATGGCGGAGTCCATGTCGGCATCGTCGAAGACAATGTAGGGCGACTTGCCGCCGAGCTCGAGGCTGAGGCCCTTGCCCGTGCCGGCAGTGGCCTTGCGGATGATCTTGCCGACTTCGGTGGAGCCGGTGAAGGCGATCTTGTCGATGTCCGGATGGCTGGTGATGGCGGCGCCGGTGTCGCCCTCGCCGGTGACGATGTTGACGACGCCCTTGGGGAGCTTCGCCTTCTCGCAGATCTCCGCAAAAAGCAGCGCGGTGAGCGAGGTGAACTCGGCGGGCTTCAGCACCACGGTGTTGCCGGCCGCGAGCGCGGGCGCGATCTTCCAGGCCAGCATCAGCAGCGGGAAATTCCACGGGATGATCTGGCCGCAGACGCCATAGGGCACGTGGTCGGGGAACTCACGCTCGAGGTGCTGGGCCCAGCCGGCGTGGTGGTAGAAGTGGCGCGCCACCAGCGGGATATCGACGTCGCGGCTCTCGCGGATCGGCTTGCCGTTGTCCATGGTTTCGAGCACGGCGAAGAGGCGGGCGTGCTTCTGGATCAGGCGGGCGATGGCATAAAGGTACTTGCCGCGCGCGTAGCCGGAGAGGGCCGACCATTTCGGGAAGGCGGCGCGGGCGGCCTTCACCGCGGCGTTCACATCATCGGGGGTGCCGTCGGTGATGTCGGCAAGCTTCTTGCCGGTGGCCGGGTTGTCGCTGGCGAAGGTCTTGCCGGGCTTGGTCCATTTGCCATCGATGAAATGGCCGAACTTGCTCTCGTGCGCCGCCAGCCAGGCGAGCGCGACATCCGGGCTCTCGGGGGCCGGGCCGTAGTCGAGGGAGGTGAAGATTTCAGCGATTTTGTTCATTGTTGTTCTCCTCACTCAGTCCTTCACGACCTGGTGGCCATGCCAGTTCCAGTAGCGCCAGGTGGCCCACAGCCAGGCAGGCGTAAGGGCCACCAGCGCTATCAATCGAGTCCACGTTCCGATCGGGGCATCCCAATAGTTGGTGCCCACGAAAAGGTGCCCTGCGTACAGGGCGGCTAGCGTCGCCCACCAGTAACCCAGCAACGCCAAGCCACCCAGCACGATGGCGATACGCGCGAGGAGCCTTCTCGGCATCCTCACACCATCGGCATGCGATAGTCGGCGGCGTAGTGGCCGGTCAGCGTGTGCTCGAGCTGGCGCTCGATGTCGGTCAGCAGGCTCGACGCGCCGAAGCGGAAGAGGTGCGGTTGCAGCCAGTGCGTGCCGAGCTCTTCCTTCATCAGCGCCATGTAGTCGGTGGCGAGTTTGGCGCTGGCGATGCCGCCGGCGGGCTTGTAGCCGATCTCGATGCCGGTTTCCTCGTGGAACCAACGGATCATGCGGACCATGGCGAGCGAGGTGGGGAGGTTCGCATTGACCTTTTCCTTGCCGGTCGAGGTCTTGATGAAATCGGCGCCGGCCAGCATGCAGACGAGCGAAGCCTTGGCGACATTGGTGAGCGTGGCGAGTTCACCGGTGCCGAGGATGGTCTTGATGTGGGCGTCGCCACAGGCCTTCCGCATAGCTTTGACTTCGTCGTAGAGCGCCTGCCAGTCGCCGCGCAGCACCATGCCGCGCTCGATGACGATATCGATCTCGTTGGCGCCATCGGCGACCGAGGCTTCGATTTCGGCGAGGCGGGTCGAGAGCGGGGAAAGGCCGTGCGGGAAGGCAGTGGAGACAGCCGCCACATTGATGCCGGTGCCCTTCAGCGCATCGGCGGCGGTTTTGACGAAGGAGTGGTATACGCAGACGGCGGCCGGCTTCACGTCGAGATCGGCGACGCCGAGGCCATCGAGAATGTCTTGCCGGACCGGATGGCGGGCCTTGGCGCAAAGGCGCTCGACGCGGCCGGGTGTATCGTCGCTGTTGAGCGTCGTCAGGTCCATCAGAGTGATGGCTTTCAGCAGCCAGGCGGCTTGCCAGTCCTTTTTCACCGAGCGGCGGGCGGGGAGCGTCGAGGCGCGGCGCTCGAGGGCCGAGCGGTTCATCACCGTGCGTTCGACCCAATCGAGATCGAGCGGATAGCCGGGATTGCGGCGATGCTTGTCGGCCGGTTGCAGTGCGGGCGCGGTGGCAGGCTTTGCCTTGCTGGCGGGCTTGGTCGCGGCCTGATCGACGACGCGAAGTTCCATGGTGGCCTCCTTGCCGGTTCGGTTCTACGACCGTTTTGCGGCAGTTTTGCTGCGGGTATTATCTACCCAAGAACTCCGGCCCGAAAGAGTGCGGCAGGAGTTGCGCGATGGTCTGTTCGAGCGGAGTGCCGTCGATGCCATGCGAAACCACGACCACGTCCTGATCGGCGAATTCGCGGATACGCTGGCGGCAGCCACCGCAGGGGGTGACGGGGGTTACGCCCGGGCCGGTGGTGTAGACGCGCTTGATGCGCTTGGCGCCGCCGGCGAGCATGGCGGCGATGGCCGAGGGCTCGGCGCAGTTGCCGACCGGATAGGCGGCGTTTTCGACATTGCAGCCGACATAGATCTTGCCGTCATCGGCGAGGATGGCGGTGCCTACGTGAAAGTTGCTGTAGGGCGCGTAGGCCTTAGCGCGGATGGCTTCGGCGGCGGCGAACAGTTCTGCGTCCTTGGGATGGGGCATCACCGCTCCTTGGTATAGGGCACGCCGCCGGCCTTGGGGCCGACTGCCTTGCCGATGAAACCGGCGAGCAGCACGCAGGTGAGCACGTAGGGCAGCGCCTGGATGGCCTGTACCGGCACCTGGATGCCGGCGATCTCGACGCCCTGGAGGCGGATCTGCAGCGCATCGAGGAAGCCGAAGAGGAGGCAGGTGAACATGGCCGGCACCGGCTTCCACTTGGCAAAGATCAGCGCGGCGAGCGCGATGAAGCCCTTGCCGGCGGTCATGTTGTTGCCGAAGCCCGAGCCCTGCGCGATCGAGAAGAACGCGCCGGCAAAGCCACAGAGGAGGCCCGTGATGATCACAGCCTGGTAGCGCAGCAGCACCACCGAGATGCCGGCCGTGTCGACCGCCTTGGGGTTCTCGCCGACCGCGCGGAGGCGCAGGCCGAAGCGGGTGCGATAGAGCACGTACCAGGTGATCGGCACGGCGAGGAAGGCGATGTAGACGAGGAGGTTATGGCCGGAGATCAGGTCGGAATAGATCTGGCCAATGACAGGCACGCCGGACAGCTCGTCGGCGAAGGGCAGCTTGATCTCGGTGAAGCGCGCGCCGGGCTGCAGTTGCGGGGTACGACCGCCCTGCCCGAACCACTGGATGCCAAGGAATGTGGTGAGGCCCGCGGCCAGCATGTTGATGGCGACGCCGGCGATCAGCTGGTTGCCCTTGAGGGTGATCGCGGCAGCGCCCTGCAGGGCCGAGGTGCCGATCGAAATCGCGAGGCCGGCGAGGAGGCCGAGCCAGACATTGTTGGTGATTGCGGCGACGGCAGCAGCGGCGAAGGCCGCCATCAGCATCTTGCCCTCGAGGCCGATATCGAAGACGCCAGCGCGCTCGGAATAGAGGCCGGCGAGGCAGGCGAGCAGCAGCGGCGTTGACAGGCGGATCGTGGCGTCGAGCGTCGAGAGGACGATAGCGAGATCCATCGCCTACGCCCCCGTCGCGGTGTTGCGGGCGACAGCCTCGGCCTTCTGGGCCGGGCTGAGCGTGGTGAAAATGCGCTGGAGGCCGGGGCGGAACAGGCCTTCCATGGCGCCGGTGAAGAGGATCACCAGGGCCTGGATGACGACCACCATTTCCTTGCTGAGGCCCGGGATCACATATTGCAGCTCGTTGCCGCCCTGGTAGAGCGCGCCGAACAGCAGGGCCGCGAGCAGGATGCCGACCGGGTGGTTGCGGCCCATCAGTGCCACGGCGATGCCGACAAAGCCGGCATCGGCGACATAGTCCAGCACGAGCCGGTACTGCACGCCGACGATCTGGTTGACGGCGACCATGCCGGCGAGCGCGCCCGACAGCGTCATCACGATCATGATGACGCGCGAGTTGGAGATGCCGGCATAGGTCGTGGCGGTCGGGTTGTGCCCGAGGGCGCGCATGGCGAAGCCGAAGCGCGTGTGCCAGATGAGGATGTAGACACCGACGAGGCAGAGCAGCGCCAAGAGCAGCGTGAAGTTGACGTCGGTATTCTTGAACCAGGGGATGAAGGTGCCGAGCTTGGGCATCCGCCCCTCGGGGATGATCATCGCCGATTCAGGCGCCAGCACGCCCGCCGGCTTCAACACGTTCACCACCATGTAGACCATGATCGCCGCGGCGATGAAGTTGAACATGATGGTGGTGATGACGACGTGCGAGCCGCGCTTCGCCTGCAGCCAGCCGGGTATGAAGGCCCAGAAACCGCCCACGGCCGCAGCCGCGACTACCGCCAGCGGGAAGGTGATCCACCAGGGCAGGAATTGCAGAGGCAGCACCACCCAGATGACGCCGAGGCCGGCGATATAGGCCTGGCCGTTGCCGCCGATGTTGAACAGCCCGGCATGCGCGGCGACCGCCACGGCGAGGCCGGTAAAGATGAAGTTAGTGGAGTAGTAGAGCGTGTAGCCGAAATTGTAGCCGTTGCCGAAGGCACCGGTGACGATGGCGTTCAGTGCCGCCAGCGGATCCTGCCCGATGGCGAGGACGACGAGACCGGAGACGACGAAGGCCAGCGCCAGGTTGATCAGCGGCAGCAGGATCACATCGGCCCAGCGCGGCAGGGGCTTTAGCGCGACGGCGGCCATTACTGTTTTTTCCCTGCGTCGGTGACGCCGGCCATCATCAGGCCCAGTTCGCGCTCGGTGGCGGTGGCGGGATCGGCTTCGCCGACGATGTGGCCATCGAACATCACGAGGATGCGGTCGGCGAGCGAGCGGATTTCGTCGAGCTCGACCGAGACGAGCAGGATTGCCTTGCCCGCGTCGCGCATTTTGATGATCTGGTTGTGGATGAACTCGATGGCGCCGATGTCGACGCCGCGCGTCGGCTGGCCGACGATCAATACGTCCGGGTTGGATTCCATCTCGCGCGCCAGCACCACCTTCTGCTGGTTGCCGCCGGAGAAGAGCGAGGTCTTCAGCCGCTCATTGGCAGGGCGGACGTCGAACTTCTTGATGCGCTCGACGGCCTGCGCCTTGGCGGCCTTGATATCGAGGATGATGCCCTGGCCATAGGCGCGATCGTCCTGATAGCCGAGCATGTTGTTTTCCCACTCCTCGAACGCGGTAACGAGGCCCATGCGCTGACGGTCCTCCGGCACGTGGGCGAGGCCGGCCTTGCGGGCGCGGTGGGCGCCGTCGTCGCCTTCGAGAGAGAGTGGCGTGCCCTTGAGCCGCACCGTGCCGGCCGATTGGTCGCGCATGCCGGAGACGGATTCGAGCAGTTCGGACTGGCCGTTGCCGGCGACCCCGGCGATGCCGACGATCTCGCCGGCGCGCACGGTGAAACTCACATCCTTGACGCGGGTGACGCCGAGGTCATCCTTCACGACAAGGTTTTCGACCGAGAGGTAGGTCTCGCCCGGATTGGCCGGGCCCTTTTCGACGCGCAGCAGCACGCGGCGGCCGACCATCAGTTCGGCGAGCTGCTCGGGATTGGTGTCGGAGGTCTTCAGCGTCTCGACCATCTGGCCCTGGCGCATCACGGACACGTAGTCGGTGATGGCCATGATCTCGCGCAGCTTGTGCGTGATGAGGATGATGGTCTTGCCCTGGTCGCGCAGTTCGCGCAGCACGCGGAAGAGGTCGTCGGCCTCTGCCGGGGTGAGCACCCCGGTCGGCTCGTCGAGGATCAGGACGTCGGCGCCGCGATAGAGCGCCTTCAGGATTTCGACGCGCTGCTGGGTGCCGACGGACACATCCTCGATGATGGCATCGGGGTTCACGTCGAGGCGGTATTCCTTGGCGAGGCGGGTCAGTTCCTTGCGGGCGCGCTCGAGGCTAGGGCCGAGCTGCGAGGAATCCTCGGCGCCAAGCACGACGTTCTCGAGGATGGAGAAATTGTCGACCAGCATGAAGTGCTGGTGCACCATGCCGATGCCCAGCGCGAGGGCATGGCGGGAATCGGTGATGTGCTGGGTGGTGCCGTTGACGCGGATCTCGCCGCTGTCGGCGGTGTAGAAGCCATAGAGGATCGACATCAGCGTCGACTTGCCGGCGCCGTTTTCGCCGACGATGCCGTGGACCGAGCCGCGCCGGACGGCGAGGTCGATGTCCTTGTTGGCATGCACCGGGCCGAAGCGCTTGTTGATCTTGATCAGCTCGATGGCAAAATCAGATGCAGCGGCCCCTTGGGACCGCTGCACATTCCTCTCACCCGAATGGGCGGCGTCGGTCATCAGACGCCGGGGCAGGTGTTATCGGACGTGTAGTCGTGCACGGTGATCGCGCCCGACTGGATATCAGCCGAGAACTTGTCGACGGCGGTCTTGATGTCGTCGGTGATCAGCGCGGTGTTGTTGTCGTCGAGCGCGTAGCCAACACCGTTCTGGGCGAGACCCAGTACGGTGAGGCCCGGCTTGAAGTTCGCGTCGGTGAGCGAGGTCTGCACGGCGACGTCGACGCGCTTTAGCATCGAGGTCAGCACCGAACCCGGGTGCAGGTAGTTCTGGTTGCTGTCGACGCCGATCGAGAACTTGCCGCCATCGGCAGCAGCCTGGAGGACGCCGAGGCCCGAGCCACCGGCAGCGGCAAAGACCACGTCGGCGCCAGCATCGAACTGGGCCTTGGCGAGCTCACCGGCGGTGACCGGATCGTTCCATGCGGCCGGGGTGGTGCCGGTGTAGTTTTCGATCAGCTTGACGTCCGGGTTCGCGGCCTTGGCGCCCTGGGCGTAGCCGCAGTAGAACTTGTGGATGATCGGCACGTCCATGCCGCCCACGAAGCCAACCGTACCGGTGGTCGACTTCAGCGCTGCGATGGCGCCGACGAGGAACGAACCGGTGTGCTCATCGAAGATGATCGACTGCACGTTCGGTGCATCGACGACGGCGTCGATCACGACGAAGTGCGTGTCCGGGAACTCGGCGGCGACGGTGGTGAGGGCGGTGCCCCAAGAGAAGCCGGCCATCACGATCGGGTTGGCACCCTGGGACGCGAAGCGGCGCAGGGCCTGCTCGCGCTGGGCGTCGTTCTGCAGCTCGAGATCGGCGAAGTTGCCGCCGGTTTCCTTCTTCCAGGCTTCGGCGCCGTTATAGGCCGCCTCGTTGAAGGACTTATCGAACTTGCCGCCCAGGTCGTAGATCACGGCGGGATCGGCGAAGGCAGCGCCGGCCAGCAGCACGGAAGCGGCAACGCCGGCGGCGAGAGCACCGAAGTGCTTCGAGATAAAGGTCATGGATGGTCTCCCTGTCTCGCGCCGGCAACGGCTCATGCCGCCCTGACAACCGGCGCGTTGGCGGGAATACAATCGCGCAAAGCAAGCTTCCGCAAGAGGGGACCGCGCAGAATTTTGACCAAGTGGGCAAAATTCGTGCGGGAGATTGTCGCAATGGGCTGGGCGTCAGGCGCGCGCCCTGCGTGCCGGTGGCCGGTTGTCGTTGCCAGCATCGCGCGGATGGATGGCGGCGAGCGGACCCTTCAGCGCCTCACGCTCGATGGCCAGGTCGTAGCTCGCCTGGAGGTTCAGCCAGACGTTGGGCGTCGTGTCGAAATACTTTCCCAGGCGCAGAGCCGTATCGGGGCTGATTCCCATCTGCTGCTTGACGATGCGCTCGATGCGCGTGCGCGGCACGCCTAGGGCCTTGGCCAGTTCGCCCGCCGACATGGCCAGCGGCACGAGGAACTCCTCGCGCAGGACTTCCCCGGGATGGATCGGCGGATCGAACTTCAGCATCACAGGTCTCCTTCAGTGGTAGTCGACAATCTCGACATCATCGGCGCCGCCTTCCGACCAACGAAAGCAAATGCGCCACTGGTCGTTGATGCGGATGCTGTGCTGGCCGGCACGATCTCCGGATAGTGCTTCAAGGCGATTGCCGGGCGGGCTGCGCAGGTCGCGAAGGTCGGCAGCGGCATCCAACCAAGCCAGTTTGCGTCGCGTCGCAGCCACGAGGTCCGCCGGAAAGCCCTTCGGCGACCGACCGGCGGCCACCGCCTCTACCTGCTTGCCCCTGAATGACCGGATCGCCACGATGTATCATTAGGCGATACGTCGTGTATCGTCAAGAGATACGGGTCACTCCCCGAGCGGGGCGACCTTGACGCCCATGGCTTCGCCGAAGCGGACGAAGAAGCCGTCGATGAGTTTCTGGGCGGAATTGCCGATCAGCGCCTTGCCGAGCTTCATGATGCCGCCATCGGCGGTGCCGCCGGCGGTGAAGACGAGGCGGGTGTTGGGGCCGTCGTCGCTGAGCACGATGTCGGCGGCGGCTTCGGCCTTGCCGAGGAGGCCACCACGCCCGCGGCCGGCGAGGGTGTAACTCTCGGCGGGAACGATGTTGCGCAGTTCAAGATCGCCGGTGAAGGTCGGGGACATCAGGCCCAGGTTCACTTCGAGCTCGAGCTCGAGGGTCGCCTCGCCGGTCCAGTCGATGCGCTTGCAGCCTGGAATCACGGCCTTGAGGATGGCGGTGTCGTTGAGCGCCGCCCAGACGCGCTGGCGCGGGGCCGAGACCAGATAGCTGCCGCCGAACTGCATGAAAGGGCCTCCGTTTGCGCCGGGCCTGAAAGCTAGTGGCGCCCAAGCCGTGGCGCAATCGCGCATGGTGGAACCGAAACCGCCGTTACGCCCTTTTCGTGAGGCTTTTTCGCACCATATGCCGCAAAACCGGCGTCATTGGACTGAAGCAAGATTGGCAAGTGCCGGTGCAAACGGGAATCATGTCGCCCCAAGGTGACCAACAGAGGGAAGAGCGTCCAAATGGCCACTGAAGTGATGGAAAAGCCGCTGCAGTATCTCGACAAGGCGATGAGCTCGATCAAGGAGCTCGGAATCTGGCCGGAGCAGCCGGCTGAGCAACCCATTACCGGGCTGCTGAACGAGATCACCGAGCTCGATGAGACCAAGGTCATCCTGATCGGACGGACGCTCACCCAGGCGAGCGCCTTCAACGAAGTGGTGCGCAGCCAGGTCGCCGCCATGAATGTGGGCGAGCGCTACAACGACATCACCAATGCCTTCAACTCGATCCGAGACGACGCCAAGGGGCTGGTGGACCAGCTCGACGACGGCAAGCTCGACCTGATGGAGCGTGTCTCGAACGTGTGGATGAAGGTCAGCCGCGGCGATATCGCCACGCGCTTCGACAAGATCCGCAGCACGTATCTCGACGTGAGCAAGGAGACCAAGAACCAGGTCGATCGCGAGCACACGATCCTCGAGGCCTATCGCGATTTCCGCGGCGCCCTGAAGCAGGCCGAGGTGATGGCACTCGAAGTGCTCGAGACCGCGACCGCGAAGCTCGACGAGAAGAAGGCGACGCTTTCGGCCGCCTCCGACGCGCTGGCCGCGTTCAAGGACGGAACGCCGGCCGACCGCGCCAAGCTCGAGATGGATCGCGACGAAAAGCTGCGCGGGCTGCAGAACGAGGAGCGCCGCTACCAGATCGCCAAGGACCTCAGCGACAACCTCACCATTTCCTATTCCACCTCGGAAGTGGTGATGGCGCGGCTGATGCAGACGACGCAGGCCAAGGAGCGCGTGTACCAGCAGGCGATCAGCTTCTTTTCGACCAACGAGACGGTGTTTACGGCTCTTTCGGCGTCGTTCACCGGCCTGTTCGGGCTGCACGAATCGACCGAGACGCTGAACGCCATGAAGGAAGGCATGTCCAAGAGCCTCGAGACGCTCAGCGAGATCGGCGACCGGGTCGGCGAAGCGGCGGTGCGGGCCGGGTACGGTCCGACCATCCGTGCCGATGCGGTGAAAAAGCTCGTCGACTCGGTGGTGTCGTTCCAGGAGAAATCGCGCGTCATCATCAATGAGATGCGCGATGCAGCGACCAAGAACTCGGCCGAAATCCGCGATGCGGTGGAGGACGGCAAGCGCCGCCTCGCCCAGCTGGCGGCCGAGGGCAATGCGCTGCTGCTCGAGCAGAAATCCTAAGGGCAGCGAGGGCGCGGGGCGGGCTCGGCCATGAGCACGACGACGGCGGAAAAGGCACCGCTCGATGAAATCATGCTGGCGATGGACGTGGTCGACACGCTCCGTCACCGGCAGGATCTGGTCGAACGCGAACTAGCCGGCGAGGCCCGAGAGAAGCAGCTGATCGACAAGCTGCGCGAGATCTACCACCAGCAGGGTATCGAGGTAACCGATGCGGTACTGATGGAGGGCGTGAAGGCGCTCGAAGAGAGCCGCTTCGTCTACACCCCGCCCAAGCCCAGCCTCGGCGTCAGCCTCGCCAAACTCTATGTGAGCCGCAAGACGTGGGGGCCGGCGGCGATCGCGCTGGCGCTCGTGCTGGTGGTCGGGCTAGGCGGTTACTTCCTTGCCTACCGGCCGTTCCAGGACGCGCAGGCGGAGGCGGCACGGATCGAGCTCAGCGAAGGGCTGCCGGCGCAGATGGATGCGCTATACCAGTCGATCTTCGAAGAAACCAAGCTCACCCAGGTCGGCGTGGATGCCGAGGCGATCCGCGAACGCGGCAAGACCGCGGCGGCGGAAGGCAACAGGGCCGGGGCCGAGCACGCGGTGGCGCAACTCACCACGCTCAGGGACACGTTGCGCCAGATCTACCAGCTGCGGATCGTGAACCGGCAGGGACAGAAGACAGGGTTCTGGACCTTTCCCGAGATCAATACTGCGGCAACGAATTACTACGTGGTGGTGGAAGCGATTGACGACAGCGGCAAGGCGCTGACACTGCCTATCACCAACGAGGAGAACGGCCAGACCGAGAACGTATCGATCTGGGGGCTGCGCGTGCCCGAACCAACCTATCGCTCGGTCGAGGCCGACAAACGCGACGACGGCATCCTGCAGCGCAGCATCATCGGCGAAAAGGAAGCCGGCTTCCTCGAGCCGGAGTATCTCTATGGCGCGACTGGCGCGGCGGTGACCCGGTGGTGATCCGATGAGCCTTTCCGGTCCCGAGGCCCTGCGCTCACTCGACGATGCACTGCGCGACATCCGTCGCGAGGAGGATGAGATCGCCAAGCGGCTGGCACGTTCGGCCGAGCTCGTCACCAAGTTCAAGGAAACCGAGAGCGAGTTGCTGCGCCAGCTGGCGCAGGTGCGGCTGGACCCCGCTACGCAGGAGGCGCTGACGGGCCGGCTGAGCCAGGCCGAGATGAAGGCGCGCGAGATGCTGAACAGGCATGGCGCCGAGCTCGATGCGACCGAGAGCGAGCTCAAGGCGGTCGATGCCCAGATCGCCAACCTCGCCAAGGAGCGAACCGACGTTGCCGCCCGGGCGACTGCCGCCCGGGCCGAGCTCAAGGCGCTGGCCGATCGGGTGGCGGTCGATGCGACACGCAATCCGGACTACGTCGAAAAGCGCCGGGCGGCCGAGACCCTGGCGCAGGTGGCCGAAGAGAGCCTGCGCAAGACCGAGCTCGCCGAGGCCGACCGGGAGGCCAAGGGCAAGCCGTACCGCGACGATCCGCTGTTCATGTACCTGTGGGAGCGCGGTTTCGGCACGAGGAACTACCGGCACAACAACCTGATCCAGTATCTCGACAGCCTCATTGCCGGCATGGTCGGCTTCCCCGAGGCGCGGGTGAACTTTTCGACGCTCAACGAAATACCGATGCGCCTGCGCGAGCACGCCGAACGGCAGCAGCAGATTGCGGCGGCGGCAGCGGACGAAGTCGAGACGCTGGAAAAGGCGGCAGTGGATGCCGCCGGCGGCAAGGCGACGCGCGTGGCGATGGAAGCGGCCGATGCTCGCATCGCCGAAATCGATGCTGAAATGGTCGCGGTGGAAGACAAGCGCGACGAGCATGCGCGCGCCCAGCGCGAACTGGCGCAAGGCAGCGATCCGGCCTTTACCTCGGCCGTGACCTCGCTGGCAGAAGCGCTTGGTCGCGAGGATATCCAGACGCTGCTCGCCCAGGCACGCGCCACGCAGACGGCGCAGGACGACACCATCGTCAAGCAGATCGACGAATCCCGCCAGCGCGCGGCGGAGGAGGACAGCGAAAGCCGCGACCAGCGCAGCCGGCTGAAGACCCTCGCGGCGCGGCGGCGCGAACTCGAGGACATCCAGTACGAGTTCAAGAAACAGGGCTTCGACAGCCCGCGCTCGACCTTTGGCGAAGACAATCTCGTCGGCGACATCCTGACCGAGTTCCTGCGCGGCGGTATCTCGGCGGCCGACTATTGGGGCCAGTGGCGGCGCAGCCAGAACTGGCAGAGCGGCAGCAGCGCGCCGCGCCAGACGCAGGCGCCGACGAGCAACACGAGTAACCCTTGGGGCGGCAACTCGGGTGGCGGGTTCACCTGGCCGGACTCTTCGTTCGGCGGAGGCGCGGGGCGCCGCAGCGGTAATTCTGGTGGCTTCGGCGGCGGCTGGGGCCGACTGCCCGGCGGCTCGGGCGGAGGCTTTGGAGGCGGTGGATCGGGTGGCGGCTTCTCGCGACCACGCACCGGTTCGAGCGGCAACCGCAGCGGCGGTGGGTTCAAGACCGGCGGCGGGTTTTAGGTTCCCGCGAGGCGGCCGTGTCAGCACCATCGGACAGGGCGTTGCACAACCACATCCACATCGTGTTCGGACCTTCCGCGGCCGGCACGTTGCGAAGCGTGTTGGCAGATCTCGGGCGACGCAGGCGGGTCCTCTCGCCGGTGGACGACTTCAGCTACGGACCGCTCGCGCCAGATGACGCTGCCACCCGCGCCCAATGGGAACGCGATGTCCTAGGTCATGTTTGGCCTGCCCAGGTAACCTGGCCCGGCTTTCCCGAAGTGGCGCCCGACATTGGCCTCGAGCATGACGGGGACATTATCGCCTGGGTTTCGCCGGACCGCACCAGCAGCCTGTGTCGGTACCTGTGGTGGCTGTCGCGGGTCGGAGATCGCCCGATCCGGTTGAACAGCATCAACCACATGGACCTGATGTATCCCGAACAATTCCTGGCCCATCTCGAGAGCCATGTCGAGCTCAGCGCCGGTGACCGACACGTCGCGCTCGACCGGTGGCAGGCACTCGTCAACGAGAATGCGCCGCTGCGAATTCTTACTGACGCCGGGCTCGTGTCCGCGCCGCTCGACCATTTCGATGCTGCGCTGTTGGCGCACGTCACTGGGTCCTGGAAAAAAATGTCCTGGGTCGTAGGTGGGGCGATCGTCGCGATCTCCGACGAAACCGGGTGCTTTCAAACCGGGGACATGGTGCTCGGCGGCAGGCTCCGCGCTTTGGCGAGAAGCGGCGTCATCGAGTGGCGGGGCGACCTCGACCATTTTCTCCATTGGGAGGTTCGCCTGCCGGGCGGAGGGGCCTAGGCCCTACCCTTCGAGCAGTGCGTTCCGATCGATCTCGGGGATGCGGTTGAGGCCGCCGAGGCCCATGGTGACGCTCAGTTCCTTGCCGATGATCTCGATGGCGCGGGCTGCGCCGGCCTGGCCGCCGGCACCGAGGCCGTAGATATAGGCGCGGCCGAGGAGACAGGCCTTGGCGCCCAGCGCGAGGGCGCGGAAGACATCCTGTCCCGAGCGGATACCGCCGTCGAACAGGACCTCGACATCGCCACCCACAGCCTCAACGACCCGGGGAAGGATCGAGATCGAAGACGGCGCACCATCCAGCTGGCGACCGCCGTGGTTGGAAACGACGATGGCGGCGGCGCCAAGTTTCGCCGCCATCCGTGCATCCTCGACATCGAGCAGGCCCTTGATGATGAGTTTTCCGGGCCAGATGCTGCGGATCCACTCGACATCCTTCCAGCTCAGCGTCTCATCGAACTGGTGCCCGATCCATCGGCTGAGCTCGCTGAGGCGAGTTGCGACGGGCGCATCGGCGAGATTGCCGAAGCTTCGGCGTTTCGCCCTCAGGATGCTCAGCAGCCAGCCCGGCTTTGAGGCCATGTTGACGAGGTTGGGAAGCTTCAGCGACGGCGGGACGGACAGCCCGTTCTTGATGTCCGCATGGCGCTGGCCGAGAACCTGCAGATCGACCGTCAGCACCAGGGCGCTGCAGCGGGCGGCGATGGCGCGTTCGATGAGCGAGCGGACAAAGCCGCGATCCTTCATCACGTAGAGCTGGAACCAGAAGGGCTTGTCGACCGCCGCCGCGACGTCTTCGATCGAACAGATGGAGAGGGTCGCCAGCGTATAGGGTATGCCAGCGGCCTGGGCGGCGCGGCAGGCGAGGATTTCGCCATCGCCTCGCTGCAGCCCGGCGCTGCCTATCGGCGCCAGCGCGAAAGGCAGGGCGGCCGGCTCGCCGAGGATGGTGGTGGCGGTGCTGCGTCGTGCGACGTCGACGAGGACGCGCTGGCGGATCTGCAGCCGGTCGAGATCGGTGCGGTTGGCGCGCAGGGTCTGCTCGGTATAGGAGCCGGCCTCGGCATAGCCGAAGAAGGCCTTTGGCACACGGCGGCCGGCGGCCACCCGCAGGTCTTCGATGCAGGTCATCGCCTTCATCGCAGCAGGTATCGGTGCGGCCGGGGGCGCGGTGATCACCTCTTGCGGGCGAGCTTTGAGAACGGCATCCATCGTGGCACCTCGGCTGCTGGTTGGGCCATCGATCGGCCGGCCGGGGCGGAATGTAAATTCACTAGCGGGTATACTTGGCGCGGCGCTAGCATCGGCCTCGCCATGCCCAGATCAGCCCAAAACACGCGCCAGAAAATCCTGCAGGAGGCCCACCGGCTGTTCCGCCGGCAGGGTTTTTTCCGCACCGGCACCGAGGAGATCGCAGCCGCCAGCCAGGTGACCAAGCGCACGCTCTACCATCACTTCGAGAGCAAGGATGCGCTGCTGGCGGCGGTGCTGTCGGCACGGCACGAGGAGATCATCAACGTCGCCCTTCCCTATGGTATCGAGCTCAGGGGCACGCCCGAGCAGATCGTCGAAGCACTGTTCGCCGAGCTTGTCGCATGGTCCGGCACAGCGCATTGGTCGGGCTCGGGCTTCACCCGGGTCGCGATGGAGCTGGCGGACCTGCGCGGGCATCCCGCGCGCAGTATTGCCCACGCGCACAAAGCGGCGATGGAGAACTATGTCGGAGACGTGCTCGCCGCGGCCGGCGTTGCCTCGGCGAGGGAACGGGCGCGCGAGCTGTTCGTGCTGATGGAGGGCGCGATGGCACTGATCCTGATCCACGGCGACAGCTCCTACGCCATCGCCGCGGCCAATGCGGCGAAGCGGCTGTTCGAGCCGGTGGCGCAGAGCGAGCGGGCGGAGGAGCCGGCGTCGGCGTAGCGGGGCATTCAGCCGCCATTCACGCGCGACGCGACCACTCTGGCTCGATCAATGGAGGCCAGATCAATGTCGCGGAACATCGTCTCGTCGGAGAGCCTGCCCAAGCCGTCGCCCTATTTCAGCCATGCGGTGAAGGCTGGCGGGCTGGTGTTCGTTTCGGGTACGGCGCCCTATTCGCCCGAAACGGGCAAGCTCGTGGGCGAGACGATCCAGGAGCAGACGGCGCAGGCGCTTCGCAATATCAGCGCCATTCTCGCAGCCGCAGGCACGAGCCTCGAGAAGGCAGTGAGCGCGACGGTGATCCTCGCGGACGAAGATGATTTCGCCGGAATGAACGAGGAATGGGTCAAGTGGTTTCCGGTCGATCCGCCGGCGCGACAGGGCGCCAAGCTGCCGGTGCGGGTGCCGGGCCTCAGGATTTCGATCGCGATGATCGCCGAGGGCTGATCAGCCCGAGTGCCCGGCGCAGGGTGGGACATCCTTGATCGGCGATGCCGCCAGCACGGTGCTCAGCGGCATGTTGCTTAGGAGTGGCGAGAGGCCTGGCGCGCCCGGGAGGGCGATGAGGGCGGACACTGTGGTGCGGGCCGGATCGACGGGTTCGGTGCGGCAGAGGCGCGGGTTGAGGGAGATAGCGAGGCGATTGTCGCCGGGGGGCAGCGCGCGAGCCCAGGCTTGTGCCTCGCGGATGGCGGCCTTGTCGGCTTCGGAGAAGCCGAACAGGTAATAGTTGCGTTCGCCCGAAGGGGGCGGGAGGGTGCCGGCGAGTTCGTCGGCATCGGCCATCACCAGCGTTGCCTTGATGTGCTTTTCGCCGCTCGCGGGGCTGGTGATATCGAAGCTGAGGGTCGAGCCTTCTGGCGCCGGCTCGAGCGACGGCGGCAGGTCGAAGGCGAGAAGGAGGCTCGCGATGTCGTCGTTGAGATAGTCGAGGTTGCGGAGACGCTCGCCGGTGCCGAGGGGGATCGACGAGCAGGCGGCGAGCGCCAGACCTACGACGAGCGCGACGAGCCGCATTGCGATGTGCATCCGAAACTCCCGACTCGCCCCCACGATCAAGCGGTAGCGCGAGACGGGAGTCGGTGCAAAGCAGCTTTCGGGCGAGGTGGGAATCGGCGCAGCGTTCGGGCCATGAGCGAGCATCTGAGATTTTCGGGCCGGCCGGTGGCCGAGCAGGCGGCGGCGATCGAGCGGTTCATCCGCGAGGAGCCGGTGCTGATGGAGGTGCTGGAGGGGCTGGCGGCCGATGGGCTGCCGGACCACATGCTCGTGGCGGGGGCGATCTACAATCTCGCCTGGAACCGGCTGACCGGGCGCCCTGCCCTCCAAGGCATCAACGATATCGATGTGTTCTATTTCGATCCGGATACCAGCTGGGACGCCGAGGATGTGGCGATCAAGCGGCTCGCGGCGCGGTTTGCGCATCTGCCGCTGCCGGTGCAGGTGCGCAACCAGGCGCGCGTGCACCTGTGGTTTCCGCAGAAGTTCGGCGCCACGGATTTTGCCCCGCTCACTTCGTCGGAAGAGATGCTGGGGCGCTATGCGTCGAAGACGCATGCGGTGGCGGCGCGGCTGGAGCCGGACGGGCGGATGAGCGTACTGGCGCCATTCGGGCTCGACGACATTTTCTCGTTCCGCGTGGTGCCCAACCCGGTGCTGCCGAACCGGGTGGCGCATGAGGCCAAGGGGGCGCGGGCGAAGTCGGTTTGGCCGGAGATTTCGGTGGCGCCCTGGCCGGAGGGTTGAGGGCTCGAGCACATGGCATCCCTCTACTCCACCCTGCGTTCGCCGATCTTCGTCTCAATAGCGCTGGCTATGGTGGAGAGTTGGATCCCTGCCTTCGCAGGGATGACAGCTGGTGGGTGAGGTTAGTTCGCGGGCAACGAAGGCCCCGCTCGGCACTGCCGGCGGGGCCTTTGATCGTCAGCTACCCAGCGCTCAGTTCAGCGTCGGGGCTTTGGTGACTTCGTTGGCCCAGTCGAGGGCGTAGTTCGCGACGTCTTCCCAGCCCTTTTCGCCGGCGAGGAAGTGCGAGCGATCGGCGAACTGGTGGAAGTCGGTGCGGGCCGGGGCCTTCTTCTGCACGTTGAAGATGGCGTGGGCCAGGTACGGGGTGACCGTACGGTCGTGCTCGGCGGCGATCACCAGCAGCGGCTGCTTGCGGGCCTTCACCTTCACACCCGTGCCGATCATGCCGGCGGCCTGGTAGAAGATGTTGGACGGGGTCGGGACGACGAAGGCATCGTAAGCGTCCTTCTGTTCGGCGGCCGGCACGGTGTTGGCGAAGTTCTTGGCAAAGCCCTCACGGCTGATGGTGTGGGTGTTGCCGGGGCCGACCAACAGCGGCGGGACGGCGGCGAGCAGCGACACCGGGCCGGGCAGAGCGCCGGCGATCGGGCCGGGGTCCATGGCAATGCCGGCGACACCGTAACCACGATCGAGCAGCAGCTGGGTAATGAGGCCGCCCATCGAGTGGCCGATGATCAGGGGCTGTTCGTCGAGGCCGTCGATGATCTTGGCGTAATGATCGACGATCTTGCCGAAGGTCAGCGTGCCGATGCGCTTGTCGGGGTTGGCGCGGAGCGCGGCCGGATCGGCATCGAGGAAGGGCCAGGCCGGAGCGAGCGTCTTGTAGCCGGCGGCTTCGAACACTGAGCGGAACTTGTCCCAGCTGGTGTAGTGCATCCACGCGCCGGTGATGAAGAGGACGGTGCGGGTCTTGCCGAGGTTGGCGGCAGCTGCCCGAGCGGCGGTTTCGAGGTTCGTGTTCATTTCAATCTCCCGTTTGAAAGTTCGTTCGCGTCATTGCGATGCGATTAAATCGCATGCGATTGAATTATCCGGTAGGCGCGATTCTGCATGGCTGCCATGCATTGATCGTTTGCGATTAAATCGCATCCGACTTATATAAAAGGCACGAAGGAGACGTGTGATGGACAAGAAAGAGATGGCCGAGCAGCTGAAGCTCGATGTGCTGCTGTGCTTTTCGGCCTATTCGCTGAGCCACGCGTTCAGCCGCTTCTACCGGCCAATGCTGGACAAGCTCGGGCTCACCTACCCGCAGTTTATCGTGATGATGGTGCTGTGGGAACGCGGGACCATCACCATGAAGGAACTCACCGACCTGGTGATGCTGGAATCGAACACGCTGACGCCGCTGCTCAAGAAGCTCGAGGCGGCGGGGCTGGTGAAGCGGGCGCGCAACAAGGATGACGAGCGGGTGCTCGATGTGGCGATCACCGAGGCCGGGCTGAAGCTCAAGGCCGACGGGCAGATGGCTGCGGTGGAGTTGGCGCTCGCGAGTGGCGAGGACCTCGACGGGGTGATCGAGATGCAGCAGCGCATGGCGAAGATGCGCGACAGCGTGCGCGACAAGCTGGCAGCGGATTAGCACCAGCCGAGCCCCCGGCTATCACGAAGCGACCCGGCCCACGACCCCTCGTGGGCCGTGACATTTGTGGCGCAAACTCGAGCTCATCCCCAAGGTTTGCCGCGATTTTATGGATATTTATCGACAGTTGAATATCGCGAAAATTGCCGATGTCACTGGCTGATATTTGTGACATTCGAGCAACTTGTACTGCTCGTATTTGCGTAGTACCAGTACGCCCGTAACTTACTACGGTGCCTACGCATAGTTTAGGTTATGGTGACGACCTACGCATTGATCTGACAAAATATAGTTCAGAATCAAAAGATTGGCGCGCGACCTAGTGCGGTTGTGTCGTGACGCCCGCCCAACTGACGACCATCGTTACTCTGCACTTAGGACGCCAGCACCAAATACTCCCACTCGCCCGGGAAATCCGGGCGACGAGAGTTGTTGTTGCTTGCGTCGAGGCCACCGAATGCAAAGCCAGTCAGAAAGGACAAGCCATGCGCGCCCGATATCACGGTGAAGCCGTAACCACAGAAGAGCAGAAGTCATTGCCCAAGGCCGGACCGGGAGATCCGCCAACCTTCGACTTCATGTTCGGCAACCTCAGCAACGATCCGAACAATCGCCTGCCCGAGGGTGCGGCGACCATCGCGGCGCTGCGGGAGCTCGGCATGGCGATGGCAGAGGATCCAAGCAACGAGGAGAGCGGCATTCCGGCGGCCTATACGTATTTCGGGCAGTTCATCGACCACGACATCACCAAGACGGTTTTCGATGAGACGTTGCAGCCGCCCGCTGGTCCGGATCCGATCGAAGCGGCGGCGCTCGCGCCGGTTCCGGCCGCGGATATCGTCAAGCACATCCACAATGCGCGCACGGCGCAACTGGATCTCGACAGCCTGTTCGGGGGACTTGCGCTCGAAACGGTGCTGGCAGACGGCACGATGGACCTGGGCGACGTACAGACCGCGCCATTCGGGACGATCGTGACGGCGGACAAGAAGCACGACCTGCCGCGCAAGCCGATGATCGTGAACCCGCAGACGGTCGAACAGGAGGAGGCCGATCGGCAGGCCAAGATCGGCGATCCGCGCAATGACGAGAACCTGCTCGTCGCCCAGCTGCATGTCGGCTTCATCCGCGCGTTCAACGCGCTGGTGCGGCGCGGGCTTGCGCCGGACGTTGCCCAGACCGAGCTTCGGCGGCGCTACCAGTGGGCGGTGCTGCACGACTTCCTGCCGCGCATCGGCGACCCGACGACAGTCAACGATGTGCTCACCAAAGGGCCGACCGCCTGGAAATCGTACAAGACGAGCGTGTTCATGCCGATCGAGTTCGCGGCTGCCGCGTACCGGTTCGGCCACTCGATGATCCGCGGCGCCTACTTCCACAACTCGACGTTCAACCCGGCGGGGTTCAACTTCTTCTTCACCTTCACGGCCCTGTCGGGCGACCTGCAGCCGGGAAATGGGCCGAACTTCGATTTCTCCCAGCTGCCGGACAACTGGGTGATCGAATGGCATCGGTTCTTCGGCACGCAGGCCAACCCGGCCTCAATCAACCCGGCTCGCCGGATCGATGCGAACCTGACGCCGGAACTCGGACTGCTGCGCGACTTCCAGGGAACGCCCATCGCCAGCATCATGGCGCACCTTGCGGCACGCAACCTGCTGCGCGGCTACCTGCTCGGGCTGCCCACAGGACAGGCGGTGGCAAAGCGGCTCGGGCTGCCGGTGCTCGATCCGCAGGTGCTCCGGAGCGCGACGCCGTCGGGCATGAGCCAGACGGTGGAGGATGCCGGGTTCCTGACCCGCACGCCGCTGTGGTTCTACATCCTCGCCGAGGCGGGTGACCCGGCCGGAGCCAATGGCCAGCACCTGGGACCCGTGGGCACGCGGATCGTGGCCGAGACGCTCTACACGCTCGCAGAGCGTGCGACGGACAGCGTGATCGGGACGCCGCCGACCACGGCGGAGCTCGCAACCGGTGAGTTCACGCTGAAGGGCATCATCCGGCTCGGGCTGGACACGCTGCTTCCGCCGATCTGACGCAGAACTTCCACGGGCGGGGGCGCTCCCCGCCCGCACACAGCTGTTGGGGGAAAGATGAGCTGGCTCAATCTGTCGGTCTACCTGTGGTGCCTGGTCGGCATCGTGATCAGCGCGGTGCTGCCGAGCGTGTGGGCGTATGTGCGAACGCACTTTCCCGCCGACCCGGCGCAAAAGAGCATCGCCGAAACCTACTGGACCCTCGCCAAACCCTACCTGGCGCTGTGCGTGGCCTCGGCGCTGACGGCGCTACTGCTGGTCGCCTTCCTGGGAGACACGCTGGTGGACCCCAAGGCGGCGATCCTTGCGGGCTACGCATGGGATTCCACATTGCAGAAGCTGCGCTGAGCCTGGGGAGGAAACGATGCCGGGAGCGTCGATAAAGGCTGTTGTCGTGAACCAGGCGGCGCTGACCGCCAAGTACGGGCCAGTCGGCCAGGCAAAGATCCAGGCGGCGCTACAGCGGCTGATCACCGCCGATGCCGCGCGCCAGCTGCAGACAGTGATCTTCGATATCGGCAGTGCCGCGGAAATGAGCCAAGTGGGGGCGAGCGCGGTGCTCGGACCCAAGGACGATCGGGGCGCCAAGGTTGCAGTGGATGCGATCTGCACGGCGCATAAGCCGGACTATGTGATGCTGCTCGATGGCCCTGACGTGGTGCCGCATGTGGAGCTACATCGCGTGCCAGGGGTCACCGACAATGACAATGTGACCGACAGCGACCTGCCCTACGCCTCGCCGGCCCCGTTCAGTCGACAGGTGTCGGCCTACCTGGCGGTGACGCGGGTGGTGGGGCGACTGCCGGCGGCGCGCGGTGAGACCGACCCGGACAAGCTGGTGATGCTGATCGATGCCAGTATCGCCCACGCTACTGCGCCCGCGGGCCCAGCGGCCTATTTCGCGATCACGGCGGACAAGTGGAAAATCTCGACGCAGATGAGCCTTGGCAGCGTGTTCGGCAACCACAACACGCTGTTCGTTTCGCCGACCGACGCCCATACCGGCATCAATGGAGGGTTCGCCAGGGGCCTGCACTTCATCAACTGCCACGGGGCCAGCAACGACTGGCGGTTCTATGGCGAGCAGGCCGGAAACTTCCCGGTGGCGATGGAGACGCCGGGCATGTCGCCGATCAACGTCGGCAAGGGCGCAGTGGTGGCGGCAGAGTGCTGCTTCGGAGCGCAGCTCTACAATTACCGGCTCTCGAACATCCAACCGCCGATCTGCCTGACCTACCTGTGGAAGGGCGCCGCAGCGGTGATGGGCTCGACCAACATCGCCTACGGGCCGGCAGCCAACAACGGCCAGGCCGACCTGATGGCGCAGTACTTCCTGCAGAATATCCTCGCAGGTGCATCCACCGGTCGCGCGCTGCTGCAGGCCCGGCAGACATTCGTGCAGACCCAGACGATGTCGGGGCATATCAATCTCAAGACGCTGGGGCAGTTTCTGCTGCTCGGTGACCCGTCGCTTCATCCGATGGAAGCGAGCGAACCCAAGACCATTCCGGCAATCGAGGGCGCGGCTGCCGTCGGGATGGCCGGTGCTGCCGCCGATGCGGCGGCCGCGGTGCCCAAGGCATTCAGCGATGCAATCGACGCCGAGGGCGCGCGGCGGATGCGGCGCATCGCGCTCGACAGCGAAGGCAAGGCGCTGGCCTCGGCCGCATCGCGACCCGGACGCAAGGCGGCAAAGCCGCTCGCTGCCGTGTCGCAGTTCGTCAAGGCGGCCCGGCAGTCGGGCTTCAAAGGCGCGGCGAAGGTTTACACGGTGACGGGTGGCGAGGCGTTCAAGCAGACTGCAAAGGCATTCGATCAACCGCGCCAGGTGGCGATCGTGATGGAGCAGAAGGAGTGTCGGGACGCCGAAGGGCGCGATCTTTTCACTTCCTCGCGGGCCATCGTCGGGCATATTCTCGGGGACGCGGTGTTCATGATCGAAGAAACCGAGAGCCGTTGACCGAAGAGAAACTGGTCGAAGTGACCGGACAGTTGCTGCGCACGACCCTGGACGAAGGATCGAAAAGCGAGCGCGGAGGCATCGTCCTTCAGGCCGAGAACGGTGAGACCTACGCCGTGCGGATGAGAGACGAACCGTCCTTCGGCACGAGCATCCTCGAGAGCCTGATCGGGTCGACCGTCACTACGCGCGGCGTGGCGAACGATACGACCCTCATCATCCAGGACCTGACCGTCCGCAGCTGAGCTTGCTCAGCCGAAGACGCTGGCGCCACGATCGGCCGTGCCGACGAGGGCGCGGAAGCCGGCGAAGAGTTCGCGGCCCATGCCGAAATGCTCGCGGCGCAGGTCCTCGGTGGCGGGGGTGCGGGAGAAGAACTCGCGCTCGTCGCCGAGGAAGGTGAGCGTCCCCTCATTGGCATCGAGGCGGATCAGGTCGCCGTCGCGGATTTTTGCGATGGCGCCGCCGTCACTCGCTTCCGGTGTCATGTGGATGGCGGCCGGGATCTTGCCCGAGGCGCCGGACATGCGGCCGTCGGTTACCAGCGCGACCTTGAAGCCGCGATCCTGCAGGATGCCGAGCTGTGGGGTGAGCTTGTGGAGCTCGGGCATGCCCACGGACTTCGGGCCCTGGAAGCGAACAACGGCGATGACGTCGCCATTGAGCTCGCCATTCTTGAACGCGGCGTGCAGGCCTTCCTGGGTGTGGAAGACACGGGCCTTGGCCTCGATGACGCGGTTCTCCGGCTTCACCGCCGAGACCTTGATCACCGACTTGCCGAGATTGCCCGAGAGGACCTTGAGGCCACCATTTTGGCTGAAGGCGTCCTTGACCGGGGCGAGCACCTTGGGCGCACCGGACACGGCCGGGGAAGGTTCGAAGCTGAGCTTGTCCTCGAGAAGCTTGGCCTCGACCGTGTAACCCGAAAGCCCCTGCCCCCAGACGGTCTTGACGTCCTCATGCAGGTAGCCGGCCTCGAGCAGCTCGCGGATGAGGAAGCCCATGCCGCCGGCGGCGTGGAAGTGGTTCACGTCGGCGATGCCGTTGGGATAGACGCGGGTCAGCAGCGGCACCGAGGAGGAGAGATCGGACATATCCTCCCAGGTGATCTGGAGGCCGGCGGCAGCGGCGATGGCGACGAGGTGCATCGTGTGGTTGGTGGAGCCGCCGGTGGCCAGCAGGCCGACGAGGCCGTTGACGATGGCCTTTTCGTCGACGATGTGGCCGATGGGTGTGTAGTCGTTGCCTTCGGCGGTGAGCGAGAGGGCGCGCTTGGTCGCCTCGCGGGTCAGGGCTTCGCGCAGCGGCGTGTTCGGGTTGACGAAGCTGGCACCGGGCAGATGGAGGCCCATGATCTCCATGAGCATCTGGTTCGAGTTCGCGGTGCCGTAGAAGGTGCAGGTGCCGGCCGAGTGGTAGGACTTGGCTTCGGATTCCAGCAGTTCGGCGCGGCCCACCTTGCCCTCGGCATAAAGCTGGCGGACCTTCGCCTTCTCGTCGTTGGAGATGCCGGTGGGCATCGGGCCGGCGGGGACGAAGACGGCTGGGAGGTGACCGAAGCTTAGGGCGCCGATCATCAGGCCGGGGACGATCTTGTCGCAGATGCCGAGATAGACGGCCGCATCGAACATGTTGTGGCTGAGGGCGATGGCCGTCGACATGGCGATGACGTCGCGGCTGAAGAGCGACAGGTCCATGCCGGGCTGGCCCTGGGTGACGCCGTCGCACATGGCGGGCACGCCGCCGGCGACCTGGGCCGTGGCGCCGATGGAGCGGGCGGCATCCTTGATGATGTCCGGATAGACGGCATAGGGCTGATGGGCGCTGAGCATGTCGTTGTAGGACGTGACGATGCCGAGGTTCAGTGTCTTGGTGCCGGCGAGCTTGGCCTTATCGGCGGGGGAGCAGGCGGCGAAAGCGTGGGCGAGGTTGCCGCACGCGAGCCCGGCGCGATAGACACCCTGCACGCGCGCGCCTTCGATGCGATCGAGATAGTCACGACGGGTATTGGCGCTACGCGCCGCGATACGGTCGGTGACGTCCTGAACAGCCTTTACGACGGACATTTCTGGCTCCTTGGGGCGGAGCTCCTGGTGTAAGCGGGCACGGCCGCTCAGGGGCTCCAGAAAATCGTCAACGGTGTCTGGGTCTGCCGCAGCACGGCGCGGATCGGCATGTCCTCTACGGGACCGTCCGCTCCGGCCTGCTCCAGCGTCGCCAGCTTTTCCTCCCCCTCGATATGCAGATAGAGCCCGGCCGTCGCGAGCAGGCGCGGCAGGGTCAGCGTCACGCGGGGCTCTCCGGCCCCGGGCGCCCGGATGGCGAGGGCCGGTCCCTCGCCGGTCAGCGCCGCGGCGAGCGTGTCGCCGCCGGGAAAGAAGGATGCGGTGTGCCCATCATTGCCCATGCCCAGGATCACCGCGTCGAACGGGGTGGGCAGCGCGTCGATGGCCATGTTGGTGCGGGCGATGGCGGCATCGGTCGGCTCGTCCCCGCCCGACCAAAGCGGCACGAAACGCGCGGTCGCAGCCGGACCCTGCAGCAGCTTCTCGTTGACAAGGCCGGCATTGGAGCGCGGCGAGGTCTCGGAGACCCAGCGTTCGTCGACCAGCGTCACGGTGACCTTGTCCCACTCGATATCCTTGCGGCGCCCGAGCACGGAGAAGAACCGCGCCGGGGTCGAGCCGCCGGAAACGGCGAGCACGGCCCGACCGCGATTGGCGATTCCGTCGTTGAGGTTTTCCGCGACGGTTTCGGCTAGCGCGAGCGCCAGGTCTTCCTTGGTGCCGAAGCTGCGCCGGGTAGGGTTGGTCAATGCCCGTCCTCGTGCCAGGTGCGACCGTCGCGCTCGATGAGCGCGATAGCGCCGGTGGGGCCCCAGGTGCCGGCCGTGTAGGGCTGCGGCGCGTCGGAGGCGCGGTCCCAACCATTGCGGATCGGGTCGACCCATGTCCAGGCCGCCTCGAGTTCGTCGCGGCGCATGAACAGGGTCTGCTGGCCGCGGATCACGTCGAGCAGCAGGCGCTCGTAAGCCTCGGGCGTGCGCTCATGGAAGGCCTCGGCAAAGCTGAGGTTCAGCGGCACTTCGCGCAGACGCATGCCGCCCGGGCCCGGGTCCTTGATCATGAGGAACAGCTTCACACCTTCGTCCGGCTGGATGCGGATCACCAGACGGTTCGGCTTGGGTGCACCCTCGGCGTGATCGAACATCGAGTGCGGGATGTTGCGGAACTGGATGACGATTTCCGAGGCGCGGGAGGGCAGGCGCTTGCCGGTGCGGATGTAGAAGGGCACACCCGACCAGCGCCAGTTCTCGATCTCGGCCTTGATGGCGACGAAGGTTTCGGTGCGCGAGCCGCGCTTTTCCTCGGGCAGTTCCTCCTGGTAGGAGGCGACCGTGGCGCCATCGACCGAGCCGCCGCGATACTGGCCGCGCACGGTGCACTTGGCGACGTCGCCGTTGACGATCGGCTTCAGCGAGCGCAGCACCTTCAGCTTTTCGTCGCGCAGCGCGTTGGCGCCGTCGGACGCCGGGGGCTCCATGGCGACGAGGCAGAGCAGCTGGATGATGTGGTTCTGCACCATGTCGCGCAGCGCGCCGGATTCGTCGTAGTAGCCGCGGGTCCCGGCGCCGACCGACTCGGCCACCGTGATCTGCACGTGGTCGATATGCGACGCATTCCAGATCGGCTCGAACAGGATGTTGGCAAAGCGCAGCGCCAGCAGGTTCTGCACCGTCTCTTTGCCGAGGTAGTGGTCGATGCGGTAGACCTGATCTTCCTTGAAGATGCGGCTCACTTCATCGTTGATGGCCATGGACGAGGCAAGGTCGTGGCCGAGCGGCTTTTCGATCACCACGCGGGCGTCGCGACGGTAGTAGCCCTTCTTGGCGATATACTCGCAGGTCGGCCCGAACAGGTCCGGCGCGATGGCGAGGTAGAAAGCGCGCACCACCTTGGGATCGTCGCGCAGGTTCTTGCTCAGATCGCCCCAATGGGCCTCGTCGGTCACGTCGTTGGCGACATAGGAACAGACGGCGATGAACCGATCGATGGTCTTCTTGTCCTGGTAGGACTTCTCCACGAACGTCTCGATCGACTCGCGCACGAGCTTCTGGAACTCGGCGTCGGTGAGCTTGCTGCGCGACACGCCGATGATGCGGCTGTGGTCGTCGAACTGGCCGTCCTTGAAGCGGTGATAGAGCGCCGGGATCAGCTTGCGCTTGGTGAGGTCGCCGGTCGCGCCGAACACCACGTAGTCGAACGGCTGGACGGGGATAATGCGGCTGGACACTCTTCCAAGACTCCTGTCGTGATACGTCATAAAATTCTCAGGCGAAGTTCTGCTTGGCGAGGATGACGGCGCCATGAAGCGGCTCATCGACCGGGCGGACGATGAAATCGCCATAGCGCTCGATCATCAGCGGATAGAGGCGGGTGCCGAAGCCACCAACTGCCGCCATGCGGGTGACACCGCGCGCCTTGAACCAGCGCACATAGTTGTCGATGTAGCCGAGCTCGATATCCATCAGCTTTTTGGCGACCGGGTCGCCCTTGTCATAATAGTCGAAGAACAGCGGAATGAAGGCGCCGAACTCGGCCGGAGCGCGGCCGAGCAGGGTCGAGGGCGCGCCGGCGGTCGCCGGCATTGGCCCGCGCGGATCCTGCGGGAAGGACCAATCCATCACCGAGTCGATGTTGCCACCGAGCTTTGCGATCACCGCATCGGTGAGTGGCGAGCCTTCGACGAGGCCGTCACCAGCTTCGACCGCGTAACGGACGAGCTCGCGGCCGAGAATGGCGCCACTCATCTGGTCGCCGATCTGGAAGCCCCAGCCGCCGCACTGGTGGCGCTGACCATTGACCATGGCGAGGGCGGCAGAGCCGGTGCCGACAATGATCACCGCACCATCGGCGCCGCCATGGGCGCCGGCGCGGGCTATGTCGATATCGTCGTAGACCTGCACGCCGGCGAAGGGCCAGGGGCGCTTGCCGAAGGATTCGCGGGCCGAAGGCAGCCGGCCACCAGCCATGCCGAAACAGGCATAGGTGTTGGCAGTTTCGCTGTAATCGACGCCGGCTTTCGCGAACGCTTCCTTGGTGCCCTCCATGATCGAACGATAAGCCGGCTCGCCGGCCTCGATCTGCAGGTTGGAACGACCGCCGGCCGCATCGGCCAGCGTGTTCAGGTTCTCGTCGGCGAGGCGGATGCGGCAGTTGGTGCCACCACCATCCACCCCGAGATAGTACCTAGGCACGGATCGCGCTCTCCAGGATTGGCTTTTCTGCCCGGGTTTATCCCCGAGTCCGGCGCGGACCATAGTGCCAAAGGGTTTCGTCCGAAAGTAGAATAAGCGGCTCGTTGCGCCGGGAAAGGCCGCCTGCTGCATGGCTCGCATGCGGATGCCGCGCCGCGCAAGGGATCGAATGCGGATCGAATGCGCTTGCGCCGCATTTTGCGCTAGAACGGATCGACGGGGAGGCCATCGAGATGGGTCATGTGCTGGTGCTGGGCGGAGCGCGGTCGGGCAAGACGAGCCTGGCGGAACGGATCGCCATGCGGGTCGGGGACAAGCCGGCCTATCTCGCCACTGCCGAGGCGCTCGACGACGAAATGCGGGAGCGCGTGCGCACGCACCAGCAGCAGCGCGCCAAGACCTTCGCGACGATCGAGGAACCGCTGAAGCTCAGCGCGGCCATCGCGAAGGCGGCGAAGGAGCACGACTCGATCCTCGTCGATTGCCTGACGCTGTGGATCACCAACATGATCATCGCCAACCAGAACGTGGCGGGCGCCGTGGAAGAGCTGATCGAGACGCTGAACGCGACGACCACCAGCCGGGTGATCCTCGTGACCAACGAGGTCGGGCTCGGCATCGTGCCCGACAACGCCATGGCCCGCATGTTCCGCGACCTCGCCGGTTCGGCGCACCAGCGCATCGCCGAGATCTGCGAGGATGTCTACTTTGTCGTCGCCGGGCTGCCGATGGTGCTGAAGGGCGTGGCGCCGGAAGCCGAGGTAATCAGCCGGCGCGTGCACGAGGCTTAGGCACGGATCGCGATCATCCAGATGGCGAGGGCGATCACCGTGGTGGTCGCGACGGTGAGGTTCAGCACGGCGCGATAGAGTTTCAGGGCGCGTTCGATATCGTCCGGGCCGAGGTCGGTGCGGCCGGTGCCGAAGCTGGGCAGATCGACCAGTTCACCGTCGTAACTGCGCGGACCGCCGAGCGCGAAGCCAAGCGCGCCGGCAAAGGCGGCCTCGGGCCAGCCGGCATTGGGGCTTTCGTGCTTTTGCGCATCGCGCCAGGCTGTGGCCCAAGCGGCGCGCCGATCGGCGCCGGGCACGAAGCGGGCGACGCCGACGACCAACAGAGCGGTCAGGCGCGCCGGGATCAGGTTGACGAGATCGTCGAAGCGGGCGGCGGCCCAACCATATTCGAGATGCCGTTCGGTCTTGTGGCCGATCATCGAGTCGGCGGTATTGGCGGCCTTGTAGAGCGCGATGCCGGGAAGGCCGAGAAGGACCAGCCAGAACAGCGGAGCGATGACGGCATCGGACGTGGATTCGGCGAGCGACTCGATGGCGGCTCGGGAGACGCCGGCCTCGTCCAGCGCCTGGGGATCGCGGCCGACGATCTGGCTCACGGCGGCGCGGCCTTCGGCGAGCGAGCGGCGGAGCGACGTAGCGACCGATGCAACGGCGTCGGCGAGGGATTTCTGGGCGAGGAGCGTCGAGGCGAGCAGCGCTTCCATGAGCCAGCCGAACGGGATCTGGCGGCAGAGCCAGGCAAGCGCGCCGGCGACGAGGCCGGCGACGAGCAGCAGAACCAGCTGCGCGAGCACGCCCTTGGCGCGGCGGTTTTGCCCTCGGTTCAGCGCGGTTTCGAGCCGGGAGATAAGCGCACCCATCCAGATCACCGGATGGCCGATACGGCGGACCAGTGCGTCCGGATAGCCGAACAGGCGCTCGATGATCAGGGCGAGGGGCGGAACGAGCGCGTGCATCAGCGAGTCAGTGCCAGCAGTGCGTCGAGATCGAGATGGCGCTCGAGGTGCGCCGCGAGCGCATCGAGTGTGGCTTCGATCTCATGCTCGTAGGCTAGGGTGGAGCCCGCGGCAGCCGTGCCAAGAAAGTTGCGGCGGAACTCGTCGGCGGCGAAGAGGCCGTGGAGATAGGTGCCTATCACCGTGCCATCGGCGCTCACCGCGCCATCGGCGGCGTTGCCGATGCGCGCGAAGGGGTTGGCGAGGCCGGGGCCGGAGGTAACGCCCATGTGCATGTGATAACCGGTGAGCGGATCGCCCGTGAGCGCGCTGGTTGCGTGCTCGACGCGCAGTTCCTTCACCGGGCTCAGCACGGTCGATACGTCGAGGAGGCCAAGGCCGGCCGATGTCCCGGCGGGGCCCTCGATGCCGTCGCGATCGAACACCGTAGTCCCCAGCATCTGGTAGCCGCCGCAGATGCCGAGCACTCTTGTGCCGGTGCGGTGCTGGGCGAGAATATCGATATCCCAGCCTTGCTCGCGCAGGGCGCGCAGGTCGAAACGGGTCGACTTGCTGCCTGGCAGGATGATGAGATCGGCCGGTGGCAGCGGGCGGCCGGGGTCGGCCAAGGTGACGGTGACACCGGGTTCGAGCCGCAAAGGATCGAGATCGTCGAAATTGGCGATGCGAGGGAGACGCGGAACGACGATGCGGTAGCTGCCGCCCCGCTGCGCGGGAGCCTCGAGGGCGAGGGCGTCCTCGGCGGGGAGTTTGCTGGCTTCGGTGAAGAACGGCAGCGTGCCAAGGCATGGCACATTCGTGCGTGAGGCAATGAATTGCTTGCCTGAGTCAAACAATGCCGGATCGCCCTGGAACTTGTTGATGAGCGTTGCGACGATGAGCGCGGCATCATCGGGATAGACCACCGCAAAGGTGCCGATCAGCGATGCAATCACGCCGCCGCGCTGGATGTCACCGATGAGAACCACGGGCTGGTTGCTCGCGCGGGCGAAGCCGAAATTGGCGATGTCGTTGTGGCGCAGATTGACCTCGGAGGCGCTGCCGGCGCCTTCGACGAGGATGAGGTCGGCATCCGCCGCGAGCTCGGCGTGAGCGGCGAGCACTTCGGGCAGCAGCTCGCCGCGGCGCGACCAGTATTCGCGCGCCGACATCGAGGCGACGCGCTGGCCACGGACGACGACCTGGCTGCCGGTCTCGCCCTCGGGCTTCAGCAGCACCGGGTTCATCGCCGTGATCGGCTCGCGGCGCGCCGCCCGCGCCTGCAGCGCCTGGGCCCGGCCGATCTCGCCACCGTCGGCGGTGACGGCGGCGTTGTTGCTCATGTTCTGGGGCTTGAATGGGGCGACGCGCAGGCCGCGATTGGTGTAGGCGCGCGCCAGCCCCGCCACCAGCAGCGACTTGCCGACGTCGGAGCCGGTGCCCATGAACATGATCGATTTGGCGGTCATCTGGCGGTTCTAGCCGGTGCGACGCTGATCCGATAGGGATTGGGCATGCGCACCATCCTCGTCATCGGCATCGGCGCCGGCAATCCGGACTACCTGACGGTTCAGGCGATCAAGGCCATGAACCGGGCGCAGGTGTTCTTCATGCCCGACAAGGGCGAGGAGAAGGCCGGGCTCAACGCGATACGGCTCGCGATGCTGAGGCAGTTCGTAGAAGCACCGACCTATCGGCTGGTCGAGTTCGCCATACCGTCGCGGCGGCGGGCCGAGACGCCCGACTATCGCGACAGTGTCGACGAGTGGCGGATGAAGCTGGAAGCTGCGTACGAGAGTATGTTTTCGGAGCTTTCGAACGACGGGATCGGGGCGTTTCTCGTGTGGGGCGATCCGGCGCTCTATGACGGTACGCTGCGGATCCTCAAGGACATGCAGGCGGCCGGGTGGGAGCTGGCTATCGAAGTCATCCCCGGCATTTCCGCCCCGCAGGCGCTGGCGGCGCAGCATCAGGTGACGCTGAACCGGGTGGGCGAGGCGGTGACCATCACCACCGGCCGGCGGGTCGGCGAGGGGGAAGCGGACGAGCTTTCGAGTGCGGTGGTGATGCTGGACAACCACCAGGTGTTTCGGCGCTTCGCGGGTGAGGCGGAGGTTTTCTGGGGCGCCTATCTCGGTACGGCCGACGAGATCCTCGTCGCCGGGCCGGTGGGCGAGGTGATGGACGAGATCGACCGCGTACGGACCGAAGCGCAGGCGCGCAACGGCTGGATCATGGACACGTATATGATCCGCAAGCCGCAGACGGATTAAGCGACGTCGATGACGTGGGCGTAGGAGCCCATCACCCTGCCCTGCACCAGCCCCATCGGCGGCAGTTCCTCGCCCAGCGCATCGGTGGCCGCGAACAGCGGCGTGCCATGGGTGCGGCGGGCGCTGGAATAGTGGAACTCGTGGCCGTTGAGCTTTGTCGGGAAGGGCAGCGGGCTCGCGTGGGTGAGCCGACGATAGCCGAGGACGCGCTTCGGCCGATCGATGCGGGTTTCGTGCGGCAGGAGGCCGGACATGGCGTGGGTGGTGCCCGCCTTGTCAGTGAGCGTTGCGCCCAGGACCATGAAGCCACCGCACTCGCCGTAGACCAGCGCATTGCGCTCGGCGGCAGCCCGTAGGCCGGCGAGGAAGGTGCTCGCGGCGCTGAGACGGGCGGCGTGGAGTTCGGGATAGCCGCCGGGGAGGAAGACGGCATCGGCGGTGGGATCGGGGGCTTCGTCCGCGAGCGGGGAAAAGAAGCTGAGTTCGGCGCCGGCGGCGCGCCAATCGGCGAGCCAGTGCGGGTAGAGGAAGGCGAAGGCATCGTCGCGGGCGATGGCGATGCGTTGGCCGAGGGGCGGCAACCGGACGACCGCGCCCGGCTCTCCCCCCCTCCCAGCCTCCCCCGCAAGGGGGGAGGTGCCGGCCGGTGCAAGTGGCGAGGATAGGGCTAGCAGCCGGTTCAGGTCGAGGTAGTCCTCCATCGCTTGCGACGCGGTCGCGACCACCTCGTCGAAGCGGGCGATTTCGTCTGGCAGGACGAGGCCGAGATGGCGGTCGGGCAGCACCAGTTCGTCGCGCCGGGGGAGTACGCCGAGCAGCGGTATCGGCAGCACAGTGAGGGCCGAGCGTAGCATGGCTTCGTGGCGGGTAGAGGCGGCGCGGTTGACGATGAGTCCGGCCACCGTGACGTCTTGTCGCCAGGTGGCGAAGCCGTGCGCGAGGGCGGCGATCGACTGGCTTTGCCGCTCGGCATCGAGGACGAGGATTACCGGCAGGCGAAGGGTTGCCGCGAGGTCGGCGGTGGAACCGAAACCGTCGGCGGCGCCGTCGAACATGCCCATGACGCCTTCGACGACGAGCAGGTCCGCTGCTGCGGCGTGGGTTGTAGCCAGCATGCGAAGCCGGTCGGGCGACATGGCCCAGGGGTCGAGGTTCACCGCCTCGCGCCCCGCCGCCCGCGCGAGAATCGTCGTGTCGATATAGTCGGGGCCGGTCTTGGCCGGCACAACGGACAAGCCGCGACGGCGGAGGGCCGCGAGCAGGCCGAGCGTGACGGTGGTCTTGCCGGAGCCGGAACGTGGCGCGGCGATGACGAGGTCGTTCATCGCCGGTTCCAAGAATTGCACTGCAATATCTGCGAACTAGCGCCTATAGTCGCGCCGTTGGGGAAGGCCGTTCGACCATGAGAATCCTGATCCTGGGGGGGACAGAGGAAGCGCGCCTGCTTGCCGCGCAGTTGGTAAAGCTCGGGCACGACGTCACCACGTCGCTGGCGGGGCGGACGAGCGAGCCGCTGCAGCCGGCCGGCAAGCTGCGCGTCGGTGGCTTCGGCGGGGCCGATGCGCTGGCGCGTTACCTCAAGGCCGAGGAATTCGAGCGTTTCGTCGATGCGACGCACCCTTATGCCACGCAGATCAAGGCCGGCGCGGTGCAGGCGGCGCAGCTCGCCGGGCTGCGGTTGGTGCGGCTGACACGGCCGCCATGGCCCGAGCCGCAATATGCGTTCTGGAAGCACGTGGCCTCGCCCGAAGACGCGGCGGCGGCGCTGCCGCGTGGCGCGCGTGTGTTCCTCACGGTCGGAACGGGCGGGGCGGAGCTGTTCTTCCGCCGCACAGATTGCAGCTTCGTCGTCCGCTCGATCGAGCCGCCTGCCGAGGAGCTGCCGATCAACGCCACGGCGGTGATCGCGCGGCCGCCGTTCTTCTTCAATGGCGAGCTCGAGCTGCTGCAGGAGCAGGGGATCACGCATCTCGTCACCAAGAATTCCGGCGGGGCGCAGACGAAGGCGAAGCTGCAGGCGGCGCTGCGGCTGCGGCTGCCGGTGTTCATGATCGACCGCCCGGCCTTGCCGCCCGCGCACGACGTGCCGACCGTGGGCCAGGCGATCGCGGCCTTGCGGCTCAGCTGAGCTCACGCCCCGGCCCTGCTCTTTTTCTTCCCCGCATTGCGCAGCACGTGGGAGAAGTCCTGGTCGTAGAGTTTCGACTCGCGGAAGCGGGTTTCGCCGAGGACGTGGCCGACGAGGATCAGCGCCGTGCGGGTGATCTTTTCCTCTCGGACGCGGGCCTTCATCTCGCTCAACGTGGTGTAGATCACTTCTTCATCCGGCCAGGTGGCGCGGTAGATAATCACGACCGGACAATCGGCGCCGTAGTGCGGGGTGAGCGCGGTTTCGACGTAACCGAGATTGCGGATGGAGAGGTGGATGCAGAGCGTCGCCTTGCTCTGCCCCAGGATTTCGAGGCTTTCGGACTCAGGCATGGCCGACGCCTTGCCCGAGGTGCGGGTGAGGATAATGGTCTGCGAAATTTCCGGCAGCGTCAGCTCGGCGGCGAGGCGGGCGGCGGCGCCGGCGAAGGCGGGGACGCCGGGGACGACCTCGTAGGGGATGCCGAGTGCGTCGAGCCTGCGCATCTGCTCGGCGACGGCGCCGTAGATGGATGGGTCGCCGGAATGGACGCGTGCCACATCCTTGCCTTCGGCATGGGCTTGGTTGATTTCATCAATGATCTCGTCGAGATGCATTGGCGCGGTGTCTCGCACGAGCGCAGTGGCCGGGGCGGCAGCGACGATTTCGGCGGGGACGAGCGAGCCGGCATAGAGGCAGACTTCGCAGCGTTCGATCAGGCGCTGGCCACGGACGGTGATAAGGTCGGGCGCACCGGGGCCGGCGCCGATGAAGTAGACGGTCATTGCGCGGCTTTCTTGGCGTAGCCGCGGGGCGTGTAGGCCTTGAGGCCGTCGCCGCGAGCCAGCGCTTTCGAGGTGCTGGAGCCGATCAGCACGATGGTGAGCATGTCGATTTCGGTGGGCTGGAAATCCTGCAGCTCAACGACGCGGACGCGCTGGTTGGGGCGGCCGAGATTGGAGCCGATGACCACCGGCGTGTTGGGTGGGCGGTGTTCGAGGAAGATGCGCTTGGTTTCGACGATCAGGTCGGTGCGGCGCTGCGAGCGCGGGTTGTAGAGCGCGGTGACGAAATCGGCGCGAGCGGCGCCTTCGAGGCGGCGGATGATGTCCTCGCGCGGAGTGAGCAGGTCCGACAGCGAGACGCAGCAAAAATCGTGGCCGATCAGCGCGCCGGCCGCGGCGGAGGCGGCCTGGAAGGCGGAGACGCCGGGGTGGGTCGCGACGTTGACGCGGCGGGCGACGTCGGAGACGGCGCGCTCGCCGGTGGCGTCGAGCAGTTCGTAGGCGAGCGCGGCCATGGCGTAGATCTGTGCGTCGCCGGAGCAGACCAGCGCCACCACCCTGCCCTGGGCCGCAAGTTCGAGGGCGTGGCGGACGCGCGGCTCTTCCTCGCCAAGATCGTAGCGGTGCTCGGCCCGGCCGTGGCGCAGGTCGGCGACGAGATCGAGATAGAGACCGTAGCCGACCCAATCGGTACTCTGCTCAAGCGCGGTGACGGCGGAGGCAGTGCGCGAGATGGCTTCGCCGGGGCCGATGCCGACGAGGTGGAGGACGCCCGGGCGGCGGCCGAAAGTGTCAGGATCGATCGGCTTCAGCGCCTTGCCGATGGCGCAGGTGACGCGCTCGGATTTCAGCTTGTCGACCACCAGCGGGCCGGCCTTCAGGGCGGCGGCTTCAGCGACGCTGGGCGTGCCGACGGTGTCCTCGACATAGTCGGAGGGCTGCTTCAGCCGATAGCGCTCCTGCGCCAGCTCGGCGGCGGTGAAGAGGCGGAGCGGCACGTTGAAATGGAGCGCGGCGGCTTGCAGCGCCGGCTCGTCGGCCTTGATGTCGATCGAGGCGAGCGCCGCGAGGCTTTCGGGCGCGAGCTGTTGGCGGTTGAGCGCGAGATCGATCAGCTCGATCACTTCCTCGGCGCTGGCGCCGCGCTCGCAACCGACGCCGGCGACCAGCGTCTTGGGGTGGTAGACGATGCCGCGCTCGACCTTGGCGCCGGTGTGCTCGGTGACCAGCACCTTGACCGGGCCCGTGGACGAGATCGGGTAGCCCGCCTCGGCGAGGAACGGGGCTTCGCCTGCGACCTGCAGTTTCGCGCCGGCCAGTACCGCGATCATCGCGGGCTTGGCTTCGCGCGGGGTGCCGAGCACCCAGCCCGGCGGGGGTTCATCGAGGCTCAAGGCAAAGCGGCTGTCCGAGGCGGTGGTGATGGCGGCGTGGCCGCCGAGCTTTTCGGCCAGTTCGCGCGCCAGCTTGTTGGCGCCGCGATGGCCGCCGAGCAGCGGCACGACCGAGGTCCCGTCCTGCGAAACGGCCAGGACGGGCGGCTCCTTCAGCTTGTCGTCGAGGCTTTTCGCGAGCAGCCGGATCAGGATGCCGGCGGCACAGATGCCGATGATCGTTCGGCCCTCGACGAAGAAGCGCGGCAGCAGGGTCGCGGCATCGGCAGCGCCCTGCCCGCACGCGATGATTTCGCCACCAGTGAGGTCGGCAACGCGCTGCGCAGTGTCGCGGCCGGTGTCGGCGAAGATGACAATGGCGGGGGTCATCCTTGCCCCCAGGCTTCGGCGCCGCGATAGCAGAGGATGGTCGAGAAATACGGCCGCTCGTCATGCGCGAAATCGGTGAGCCGGGTGATCCGCTGGCGTGCGCCAGTGGCGTGTTCGACCACGACGGCGCCCTCGGCATGGCCGGTCTCGGCGAGCAGATTGCGGACACGGTCGAAGTGGCGGCCCACCTTGATGATTGCGGCGGCCGGGGTGGCGGCGAGTTCGGCGCGGAGGGTCGCGTCGTCGAGCGGAGCGGGCAGGATTTTTAGCATTTCATTGCGAGCAGCGAGCGGGCGGCCGATGGCGGCGGCGGCGGCGGTGAGCGAGGTCACGCCGGGGATGGTCGCGACCGGGGCGTGCGCGCCGACGCGGGTGACGAGATACATGGCCGAGCCGTAGAACAGCGGGTCGCCCTCGCATAGCCAGGCGACATCGCGGCCGGCACGGAGGTGCGTCAGGATCGCATCGGCCGCGCTATCGTAGGCAGCCTGCGCCGGGCCGCGTTCGACACTCATCGGGATGGCGATGGGCAGGCGCTCGGCGGCGGGGTTGAGATGCGGGGTGGCGATTTGCAGGGCAAGCGCCGAATCCTCGCCGGTGGTCGGATAGGCGACGACTGGCACGGCGGCGAGCAGCTTTGCCGCCTTGAGCGTCAGCAGGTCCGGATCGCCGGGGCCGACGCCGACGAGATGCAGGGTCCCCCTCATGGCGTCGTCGCGAAGCCGTGGACGGCCTTGGTGACCACCCATTGGGTGACCGCCATGCGCGGCTTGAAGGCACGATGGCCACCGATGCGATCGAGGCCGGAAATCTCGATGCGGGTGAGTTCGCCGCCAAGCTGCAGGTGGCGCGAATAGAGCGCGTGCTCGGCATCGAGCGTCACCGCGTTGGCGACGAGCCGGCCGCCAGGCTTGAGCGCGCTCCAGCACGCATCGAACAGGTCGTCATTGCCGACATCGCCGCCGAGGAACACCGCATCGGGCGGGGTGCGGCGGCCGAAGGTGCCGGGCGCTTCGCCAGCAACGATCTCGAGCCCGGGGACGCCCAAGGCCGACGCATTGACGGCGATCATCTGCAGCCGGTTGCCTTCGCTTTCGAAGGCGACGGCGCGGGCATCGCGGGCGGCGCGCATCCACTCGATGGCGACCGAGCCCGAGCCAGCGCCGACGTCCCAGAGCAGTGCACCGGGAAACGGGGCGAGCTTGGCGAGCGTCGCGGCGCGCACTTCGCGCTTGGTCAGCTGGCCATCGTTGACGAAGGCATCGTCGGGCAGGCCCGGGATCTGCGGCAGCAGCGGGGTGGTGAAATCGGGCACGCAATCGATGGCGAGGACGTAGAAATCCTCGATCTCGTGGGTGTCGAAATTCTCGGCCTCGGAGGTGGTCAGCCGCTCCTCGGGGCCGCCGAGATTTTCGAGAGCGGTGACGATCGAGCGGCCATAGCCGCGATCGACCAGGAGCTCGAGCGCGAGATCGATGGTCGAATGATCCGAAGTCAGGGCCAGCAGCTTGTTGCCCGGTAGCAGGTGCGGATGGAGCATCTCGATCGGCCGAGCGTGCAGCGACAGCGTCGTCACCGACTGCACCGGCCAGTGGAGGCGCGCCGCCGCGAGCTGGAAGGCCGAGGGGTGGGCGTGGATGACGAACTCGGACGGCAGCAGGTGCCGGGTCAGCGTCGCGCCCATGCCGAACCACATCGGATCGCCCGAGGCGAGGATGACGGTCGGCCGCTCGCGCAGGGCCAGCACCTGCTCGACCATGTTGTCGAGTGGCGGCTCCCATTCGATCAGCTGGCGGCCATCGGCATAAGTCGCGGCGGCGGAGCGATCGGGCTCCTCGCCGGCCAGCGCCCGGGCGATGGCTTCGAAGCCGCGCTGAGCGATATCGCCTTCGAACAGGTCGGCGGTGGCGTTGGGGCGCGTCGCGGGCTCGATATCGGCGAGGAAGCGGGCCGGGCCGAGGATGGCGTCGGCGTAGTTGAGCAGCAGCTTATAGGTCGCCGGCAGCTCGCGCGGCCCGCGTTCACCCACCCCGATGATGTGCAGCCAGGCGGTCATGCAGGCACTCCGTCCTTAGCCAGGGCGTTGAGGGCGGCGCTGGCGATGGCGGAGCCACCGCGGCGGCCGCGCACGGTGAGGAATGGGATAGAAGCGGTGTGCTCGGCGAGCAAGGCCTTGCTCTCGGCCGCCCCCACGAAGCCGACCGGCGCAGCGATGATCGCCGCCGGGTGTGGCGCGCCGGCATCGATCAGCTCGAGCAGATGGAACAGCGCAGTAGGCGCATTGCCGATGAGCACGATGCTGCCGGCGAGGCGCGGTCGCCAGAGTTCGACCGCGGCAGCAGAACGGGTGGTGCCTAGGGATTTCGCGAGGTCGGGGACGGTGGGGTCGTTGAGGGCGAGGACTAACTCGGTGGTGGCCGGCAGGTTGCGGCGGATGACTCCGGCGCGGACCATTTCGCAATCGCAGAGGATTGGCGCGCCAGCTGCGAGGGCGGTGGATACGGCGGAAGGAATGGCGGGATCGCCGACGATGTCGTGCGCCAGATCGACCATGCCGCAGGCGTGGATCATGCGGATCGCCGCCGGGTGCAGCGCGGGCGGCAGATGGGCAAGATCGGCTTCGGCGCGGATGGTGGCAAAGCTCTGCGCGTAGATGGCGTCGGGGTCGCGGAGGTAGGTCATGCGGAAAGCTCCGCATGACCGGCGCCGACGATCCAGCCCTCTTCGGCCACGAGAACCGGACGCTGTGGCTCAAACTGCTCGGGCAGGCTCAGGGCGAGAATGAAGCGACCGGCAGCATCGAGCGCGGCATAGCGGGCGACCTGCGCCTCGACCTGCGCGCGATCCTTCGGCAGCACGGCAGGATCGTGGCCGTCGAGCGACGGATAGATTTCGGCGAGAACCACTGGCGCTGTGAGGCGACGCTCGAAATCGGTTTCAAACGGCCAGATGGCAATGTCAGCGCGGAAGCGAGCGCGCAATTGCTCGAGCCGCGCGATGCCCAACAGGCATTGGCTGCCCACCGAGCCATTGTAAAAAAGCTGCCAGGTTGACTTCGCGCCCCTGGCCACTTTCTCGACGGCACGAAACTCGGGGATGGCTTCGAAGCGCGCCAGCTTGTGTGTGCTGAGACCGTCGGACGCGGCCGACACCGGGCAGCCCCAGAACCGCGGACCGTCATCGCCAAGGCGGGAGTTGAATTTCGCCGCTACCGCGAAACGGTTGGAGCGGTTGTCCTCGCCATCAACGATAGCGCCGCCGATCGCTGCCCATAGCGAGGACCAGTCGGCGCGACCAGCGAGCCGCCGGGCCGCTCCATGCGGGTAACCGAAGGGAAAGTCGAAGCCGACAAAGGTTCGCTCGTCGGCAGCGAGAGCGCTTTCAAACCGCTCTGCCAGATGGCTCATCGCAGCGTGCCGAGTTCGCGGGTTGAGGCTCGCCGCCGCACCCTCTGGCCCGTGCTCGGCGATCCAGATCGAATCCTTGCCGCCCTTGGGCCGGCTGTTGGCCGACCAATCCACCGCGATGTAGCGATCGAATAGCGGCATCAGCTCTGCTTGTCCTCGCGGGCGAGGCGACCGGGGACCTTGGGTAGCGTCACCGGACCGAGCGGGTGGTCGGCGTGCGGATAGGGGTGGTGGTGATGCGCAGCGGGCGCGTCGCCATGGTGGTGGCCGTGATCCTCGGGATAGCCGTGATCGTGGCTGCCGCCGAGGCGGATGACCGGCACGGGCGGGTTCGCCAGCAGGGCGTGCTGCGCCGGGGCGTGCGTATGCGGGTGGGTGTGGCCGTGATGGTGATGGCCGTGGGCGTGATCGTGCCCGTGGTCATGCTCGTGCGTGTGCAGCGGTGTCCACGGCAGGCCGTGCTTCTTGCAGAAGGCTTCGTCGCGGCAGGAGGAATCGCAATCGCCGCCGCAGGGGCAGTTCTCGAGCCCGCCGCCAATGCCCTCGACATGGTGATGGTGGCTTTCCTGCGCGAGGCCGACTTCCGCTTCGAAGCCCAGCACCTGCTCGCGATACTTGCACATCGCGCAGTTCATCAGGTTCTGGCCGACCAACATCTCCTGGATGCGGTCGATGAAGGTGTCGATGACCAGCGGATGGTCGTTGAGGTAGGGCGCCTTGAGGAACTCGATATCCGGATACTGGGCGGCCGCTTCGTCCACAGCGTCGTAGATGCGCTTCACGAGGACGCCGGTGAACAGGAAATACGGGAAGACGATGATGCGGCGATAGCCCAGCCGGGTCGCGTGCTGCAGCGCGGGCGCGACGAGCGGGAAGGTGACGCCGGAATAGGCGACCTCACCCCAGCCAAAGCCCATGCCCTCCCAGAGGAGACGCATGACCTTGGCGACATTGGAGTTGGCGTCGGGATCGGAGGCGCCGCGGCCGACGACGACCAGCAGGGTTTCGTGGCGCGGCACGTCGGTGGGCGCAGCCGCGATCGCCTCTTGGATGCGGTCGCCGGCGGCGCGCAGCATCTTCAGATCGACGCCGAGCTCGCGGCCATAGGTGAGGTCGATGCCGGCCTTTGCGGCATAGGTGTTGAGCACCGAGGGGATGTCGTTCTTGGCGTGGCCGGCGGCGAACAGCATGCCCGGCACGGCGAGAATGCGCGAGGCGCCGGTTTCCCGCAGGCGATCGAGGCCCTGGTGGATCACCGGGTTGGCGAATTCGAGATAGCCGTATTCCACCGGAACGCCCGGCAGGCGGTCGCGCAGCTTGTCGGCGAGATGCGCGAACTCGTCGACGGCGCGGGTGTTGCGGCTGCCATGGCCGCACAGCATCACGCCAGTGCCGGCCGGCAGGACCAGGGACTTTTCCATTCTCGCCTCTTTGTGCACAAGAGGCAGAGTTCGCTTCCGACCAATCGCAGCCCCGGAATTGGTCCCCGATTTGGGTCGACCGCACCGGGCATGAGTTTCAGCCCGTCAAGGAACGCTGCACTATCAAGGGGTTGTATTGGCCAGGTTAGAACGGGTCAAACGATTCCCGGCCAGATGCGAACGCTTCTCAAAATCAGAAGCAAATTCAGGCACTTGCGCCGCACGCGCGGCCAGCGTAGGGAGCCGCAATGCAAGGGGCTTCGAACAACCTGACGACGCGGATCGCGCTCGGCAGCCTGGTCATCGCAATCGCGGTGCTGGCGCTGAAGAGCTTTGCCGCCTATGCGACCGGCTCGATCGCGCTGTTCTCGGATGCGCTCGAGAGCGTCGTCAACGTCATCACCGCGATCGTCGCGCTGGTGGCGGTGCGGCTGGTGGCAAAGCCCGCCGACAAGAACCTGCCCTATGGCTATCACAAGGCCGAGTATTTCTCGGCGGTGATCATCGGGGTGTTCATCGGCATCGCGGCGATCGTGATCCTGCAGGAGGCGTGGAAAGGCTTTTTCGCGCCGCAGCCTTTCGATGCCGACCCGGTGGGCCTTGCCGTCTCGGTGCTGGCGACGCTGATCAATGTCGGCTGGGCGCTGACGCTGATCCGGATCGGCAAGCGCGAGAAGTCGCTGTCGCTCGAAGCTGACGGACGACACCTGATGACCGACGTGCTGTCGACGGTGGCGGTGCTGATCGGCGTGCTGCTTGCGGTCGCGACTGGATTCGAACGGCTCGACGCGATTCTCGCCGCCTTCGTCGCAGTGACGATCCTGTGGTCGGGCTGGCAGCTGATCCGCGAGAGCGTGGTCGGGTTGATGGATGCTGCAGTGGAGCCGCGCGAGCTGGCGCGCATCCGCGACATCATTTCGGCGAGCGCCGAGGGGGCGATCGAGGCGCACGACATCCGTACCCGGCAGGCCGGCCGCGTCACCTTCATCGATTTCCACCTCGTCGTGCCCGGCACGATGAGCGTTTCGGAGGCACATGCGATCTGCGACGTGATCGAGGCAAAGCTCCGTGACGCCGTAGGCCAGGCGCAGATCACCATCCATGTCGAGCCCGAGACCAAGGCCAAGCACTCCGGCATCGTGGTGCTCTAGCCGGTTGCGCGTGACGACGAACGGGACGATGCTTTCGGCATGCGCCTGATCCTCGCCCTTGTCGCCCTGCTGTCCGCCGCCCCAGCCCTGGGCCAGGAGTGGAAGCACTACGAAAACGCGCGGTTCGGCTATGGCATCGACATTCCGCCGAGCTTCACCTGGGGGCGCGAGAGCGACAATGGCGACGGTCGCGCCTTCCGCGACGGATCCCGCCGCCTGAGTGTCTGGGGCGGCAGCATCGTCGACGACAGTTTCCAGAGTGCCGCCCAGACCGCCATCGGCCTTGCCACGAATGACGGCTGGACCATCACCTACGAGGCAGTGGCCCCGGATTGGCTGAGCTTTTCCGGCACGCAAGGCGCACGCGTCCGCTACGAGCGGATGATCCCGCTCTGTGACGGGCAGTATGCGGCGTTCCGGCTGGAATATCCGGCCAGCGATATCGGCCCGATGACCCCGGTGGTCGAAGGGCTGGTGGCAACGCTTGAGCCGGCGGCCGGCTGCTAGAACTCTATCCCCGCCTGTGCCTTCACGCCCGTGCGGAAGGGGTGCTTGATCTCGGTCATCTCGGTGACGAGGTCGGCGATTTCGATCAGCTCGTCCTTGGCGTTGCGGCCGGTGACGATGACGTGGGTGTCGCGCGGCTTGTTGCGCAGCACGTCGAGCACTTCGTCGAGCGGCAGGTAATCGTAGCGCAGCACGATGTTGAGCTCGTCGAGGAGGATCAGCTTGTAGGCCGGGTCGGCGATCAGGGCCTTGGCCATTTCCCACGCTCCCCGCGCGGCGGCTAGATCACGCTGGCGGTCGGCGACATCCCAAGTAAAGCCCTCGCCCATGGCCTTGATGGTCACCTGGTCGGGGAATTTCTCCAGCACATCGCGTTCGCCGGTGCCCCAGGCGCCCTTCACGAACTGCACCACGCCGACCTTGAAGCCGTGCCCGATGGCGCGGAACACCATGCCGAAGGCGGCCGTCGACTTGCCCTTGCCCTTGCCGGTGTGGACGATGAGCAGGCCGCGCTCCTCGGTCTTGGTGGCAAGGATCTTGTTCCGCGCCTCCTTCTTCTTCTTCATTTTTTCGGCGTGATAGGCGTCGCGCTCCGCCTCGGTCATGAGGTCGGTCTTCTTGGGGGCCTTGTCGGTCATGCGGTCTCCTCGAGATAGGCGAAGGCGGAATTGGAGCGAGGCGTCCAGAAGCCGCGCCGGCGGGCTTCGTTGAATTTGGCGATCAGCTCGTCATAACCGAAGCGGTTATTGGCGCGGATGAAATCACGCGTGGCATCGTCCTCGACGAAGGCCTCGAAGGCGAGATCGAAATGGTGCGTCTTCACTGCGCCGGTCGTCGCAGCGAAGGCGAACATGTAGTCGACCGTCGCGATGATCTCGAAGGCGCCCTTGTAGCCGTGGCGCTTCACGCCATCGATCCATTTGGGGTTCACGACGCGGGAGCGAACGACGCGGGAGATCTCCTCCTCCAGCGTGCGGGCGACGGGTCGCTCGGGGCGCGAATGGTCGTTGTGATAGGCCGCCAGCTTGCGGCCGGTCAGGGCTTCGGCGGTGACGGCGAGGCCGCCCTCGAACTGGTAGTAGTCATCGCTATCGAGCAGGTCATGCTCGCGATTGTCCTGATTGTGGACAATGGCATCGACATTGGTGAGCCTGGCCATGAACCGGTCGCGCTCGGGGGTGCCGGCGGCGTGGGCGCCATAGGCATACTGGCCCCAATTGAGGAAGGCTTCGGCGAGATTGGCCTTGGTCTCCCATGAGCCGGAGTCGATGAGGCCCTGGAGGCCCGCGCCATAGGCGCCGGGCTTGGAGCCGAAGATGCGGTGGCCGGATTTGAGGGCGGCTTCGCGCTCGGTGGTGCCGGTCTTCATCAGTTCGAGCGCGTCGGTACGCATGCGAGCAGCGATGGGGTTGTCGTCCTCGGGCTCGTCGAGCGCGCCGATGGCGCGGGCGGCCTTGTCGAACAGCGCGATCTGCTGCGGGAAGGCATCGCGGAAGAAGCCGGAAATGCGCAACGTGACATCGACGCGCGGGCGGCCGAGTTTTGCGAGCGGGATGATCTCGTAGCCCGAAACACGCAGCGAACCCGGGTCCCACACCGGCTTCGCGCCAACGAAGGCGAGCGCTTGCGCGATGTCGTCGCCGCCGGTGCGCATATTGGCGGTGCCCCAAACGCTGAGGGCGAGCGAGCGGAGCGGGGTGCCATGGTCCTGGAAATGGCGGAGCAGCAGGTTCTCGGCAGACTTCTTGCCGAGTTCCCAGGCGGTAGGCGTGGGTACAGCGCGATTGTCGACGGAGTAGAAATTGCGGCCGGTGGGGAGGACGTCGAGCCGGCCGCGTGACGGGGCGCCAGAGGGGCCGGGGGCGATGAACTTGCCGTCGAGGCCGGCGAGGAGGGCTGCGGTTTCGGACTGGCCCGAGGCACGGAGGCGTGGGCGGATGGTGGTCTCGATAGTGGCGAGGACGGCAGCGGTGGCTGAGCCGGGGGCGGCGATATGGCCTTCGACCAGATCAGCCGCCAGTTCCTCCAGAAATTCGACGACGTCACCGACGGTACGGGCTGCTCCCCCCTCCCCAGCCCTCCCCGCAAGGGGGAGGGTGCCGGCCGGTGATTGAGGCTCGATCTCGCCAGAGACACCAGCGGGCACCTCCCCCCTCGCGGGGGAGGTTGGGAGGGGGCGCGCGACAATCACCGGCCCCGTCCACTCCGCACCCAAATCCGCACTCAGCGGATCGAAGCCCAGCTTCAGGTCATCGGCCAGCGCGCGAATCAGCGACGCCTCGCCCGCCCCCTCGCCGCGCGGGACGCGGGCGAGCGCGACGATCAGGTCGCGTTCCAGACGGCCGGCCGGGGATTGGCCGAAGATGTGCAGCCCATCGCGGATCTGGGCTTCCTTCAAATCGCAGAGGAAGGTGTCGATCCGGCGCAGCGACTCCGTCTCGTCCGGCACCAATCCGATGTCGCGATCGAGGCGGGCATCGCGGGTGAAATCGAGGATGCGCTTGCGCAGGCCCGCGAGCCTACGGCGGTCCATGCCGGAGGCGGCGTAGTATTCGTCGAGCAGAGCTTCGAGGTCCTTGAGGGGCCCGTAGGTTTCGGCGCGGGTCAGGGGCGGCACGAGGTGGTCGATGATCACCGCGCCGGTGCGGCGCTTGGCCTGGGTGCCCTCGCCGGGATCGTTGACGATGAAAGGATAGAGCTGCGGCAGCTCGGCCCAGAGGGCGGCGGGATAGCTAGCGGGGTCGAGCGCGGTGGCCTTGCCGGGCAGCCATTCGAGATTGCCGTGCTTGCCGTTGTGGATCACTGCGTGCGCGCCGAACTCGTGGCGCAGCCAGAGATAGGCCGCGAGATAGCCGTGCGGCGGCACGAGGTCGGGGTCGTGGTAACTAGCCGTTTCATCGAGATGGTAGCCGCGAGCCGGCTGGAGCAGGACGGTGACGTTGCCGAAATCGAGGGTGGGGAGGTGGAAGGTCTCGCCACGGACGAAGGGATCGGCTGCGGGCTCGCCCCAGCGCGCGGTGACTTCGGCCTGCACCTTTGCGGGCAGTTGGGCGAATAGCTCGCGGTAGCGATTCACGGGGAACGCGATCCCCTGCCCGCGCTCGGGATCAGCGTTGGTGGGCCCAGACTGGAGGGCTTCGATGAGGGCGTTGCCATCACTCGGCACAGAGGTCGCGTATCCTGCCCCCGCCATCGACCGCAAAATCTCGACCGTCGACTGCGGCGCATCGTAGCCGACGCCGTTGGCGAGCCGCCCGTCGCGGATGGGGTAGTTGGCGAGGACGATAGCGACCTTGCGCTCGGACGCTGGCGTGGCGCGGAGCGCGGTCCAGTTCTTCGCCAGTGCAACCGCGCGGCGGATGCCGTCGGCGTCCGGGGCGTAGGCGGAGAGCGGGCACTGTGTGCGCTCGTGCCACACCGCTTCCTGCTTGTGGCCGACGATGAGCATGCCGTGGCGGCCGTCGAGCTCTGGCAGCACCACCTGCATGGCGAGGTCCTTGGCCGACAGCCCCTGCGGATCGGCGGCCCATTGCGCCTCGGGCCGCCCGGCCTGGATCAGCTGGATCACGGGGGCATCGATCCCGGCGAAGGGATCGTGCCTGTCGTCCAGCCCATCGAGGCCGAGGGCGAAGCCGGTAAGGTTGAGGATCACCTGTGGGGGGTATTCGGCGAATGCCGCCTGCACGAAGCGGATGCAGGCGCCTTCCTTCAGGGTCGAGACGACGATGGGGACGGGGTTGAGGTTCCGCGCCTCGAGCTCGGAGATGAGGGCTTCGAGCGTGGCGGTGCCGGCGCCTTCGAGGGCGGCGCGGTAGAAGAGCAGCGGGACGTTCGGGCGCGACGAAGCCGGCAGCGCTTCGACCATGCCGTGGGCCGGGTGCCAGAGGCCGAAGCGGGCGAACGGCTTTGGTGCGAGATCGGCGTCTATCCCTCCAATGATGGACTGGAACGACTGCAACAACCCGTCCGCATTCTCCGGCCCGCCCGCCGTGAACAGCGCGTGCAGCCGCGACCAGTCGTCGGGCGCAACGGTCGATCGGTGCTGCAGGATCGGGTCGGGTGTCGCGTCACCGGGGAGCAGCGCCAGCTTGAATCGGCCCTGGAGCGCCAGCGCCGTCAGTTCATCGACGCCGTACTGCCAGTAGGCCGGGCCTCCGAGGAGGCGCACCACCACGAGCTTGGCATGCTGCACGGTCTGGTCGAGCCACATGTCGACCGACAGGTTGTGCCCAAGCCGCAGCAGGTTGGCGAGGCGCAGGTCCGACGCCCCTGCCCGGTCGGCAGCGGCCGCGAGCATCATCAGTTCGCTGTCGGCGGCCGAGGCGAAGATGATGTCGGCCGGGGTCTGGCCGAGGTCGATGGCTTCGCCATCCTGCTGCAGGGCGCCCGCCTGGGCTGCGAGGAGATGCATCACGCGAGCGCCGTGCGATAGCGGCGCGAACCGCGGAGTTCCGTGCCATCGGCCATGCGGATGCGGAAGTCGCCGTCCCCCGCTGGCTCGACCTGCTGAACCTTCAGCCGGTTGACGAGATAGGAGCGATGGACGCGCGCGACATCGACCCCGGCATCGGCGAGCTGCTGCTCGAGTGCGGCGAGGGTGAGGCGGGCGAGGTGCGTTCCGCCATTGGCGCGGATCTCGACGTAGTTGCCGGCGGCCGAGGCCCAATCGAGCGACTTTGCATCGAGGAAGATGGTGCGGCCGCCCGATTTCAGCGTCAGGCGACCGGTCTCGCGTGCTTCGGCACGGGCGGCGTCGGCTTCGCGACGGTGTTCTTCGAGCGAGCGCACAAGAGTGAGCGTCAGTACGACGACGGCGTAGGGCAGGATGTCCTTGCGGTACTCGTAGAGGAGGTCGGTCGGCAGGTCGTCGAAGAACACGTAGGGGTGACCGATGACGAGCGGGTAGCTGATCGTTCTGAGCAGCCACATGCCGAGGATGTGGCCGGCCGAGAACAGCACGGTGCCGAGGATGTGCCAGGGGATCGCACTGCGCCAGGTATCGGGGCTGAACGGAAAGCGTCGCTCGTAGAGCCCGACCAGCGGCACGAGGGCGAACAGCGTCACGACGCTGGTGAGTTCGAGCAGCCAGGGCTCGCGAACATCGTAGGCGAGACCGGCGCGCTCCGCCTCGGTGGTGAGGGTGAGCGCGTTGATCACGGCTACGGCGACGAGGAATAGCGCGGCGATGACCACCACGCGGCTTAGGACCCGGCGTTCGAGGGCGAGATCGGGGTTCATTCGTCCCTCGCCTGCCGCCACTCGTCACAGGGCCGCGCCGTTCGTCCCGGCGGGGTGACGGCTGACCCAGGGAAATTGGCGCGCAGAGGAGCGGCGGCTAGTCCGGCCGCAGGCAATCCGCCGATTTCCGCGAGGCACATCAATGTCGTACACCCCGACTATCGAGCCAGTTTCCCAACGCCGCCACGACCTCGACTGGTTGCGGGTCGGCGCCTTCGGGCTGCTTATCTTCTACCATATCGGCATGTTCTACGTGACCTGGGACTGGCACGTGAAAAGCCCCCATGCCGGCCCATGGCTGCAGCCGGTGATGGGGCTGATCAACCCCTGGCGGCTGACGCTGCTGTTCTTCATCTCGGGTGTCGCGCTGCGCTTCGTGATGGACAAGGCGCGGATGGGAAAATTCCTGCCACAACGGCTGCGACGGCTCGGCATCCCGATCCTCTTCGGCGTGTTCGTCTGGGTGATGCCGCAGGCGTTCTACGAGCTCACCTACAAGGGCGAGACCGGGCCCGACCTGCTGGCCTTCTGGTGGCAGTATCTCGATTTCGACATGGAATTCTCCATCGTCACACCGACCTACAACCACCTCTGGTACGTGGTCTACGTGCTGCTCTACACGCTGGTGCTGGCAGCGCTGCTGCCGCTGCTGCGCCGGGTGCAGCCAGCGATCGAGCGCGGGTTCGAACGGACAGGCAGCGTTGGGCTGATCGCTGCGCCAGCCGTCGTGCTGTTCTTCTACGTGCTGGCGCTGGGCGACGAGTTCCCGGTGACGCATGCGCTGGTCGATGACTGGTTCAACCATGCGACCAGCTTTTCGGTGCTGCTCTTCGGCTGGTTTGCAGCGAAGAGCGAAGCATTCTGGCGTGCGGTCGACAGGGCCCTGCCCGTGGCTGGTGCCGCAGCGATCACAGCCGGTGCGCTGCTGGTCGGCATGCGGATCGGTCGGGTGTTCGGCGACGGCTACGACCTGGTCGAGGTGATCTATGCCTGGACGGTGATCCTGAGCCTGCTCGGCCTCGCGCAGCGCTGGCTCAACCGACCGAGCCGCGTGCTCCGATACCTCAACACCGCGGTCTTCCCCTACTACATCCTGCATCAGACGCTCATCGTGGTGATCGGGGCGTGGCTGATCCCGTCCGGGCTGCCGCTCTGGGCCGAGGCGAGCCTGATCGTTGTCGGCACCGTGGCCGGCTGCGGGCTCGGCTACGAGCTGATCCGGCGGGTGAAGGTGCTGAGGCCGCTGTTCGGCCTCAGCTGGAACGAGTCAGGCGGCAACGCCGATGGCGCGCTGCAGGCTCGCGGTGATCGCCGCCCGGTCCAGCGGGCTCTCACCTATGACGACGAGAGCCGTGTCGCGCGCCTCGCCGGGCCGGAAGGGCCGATCGAAGTAGCCGGCGACGCGGGGACCCACGGCCTGTATGGCGAAACGGGCAGCAGCGCCGGGTAGCGCGGCAAAGCCCTTCAAGCGCAGCACGTCGTGCGCACGGATCGTCTCCTCGATGACGGCGAGGAGGCGGTCCTTGCTGGTGACGCCCTCGAGCGTCACCGAGAACGAGTCGAAGTCGTCGTGCTCGTGGCCCTCGCCGCCGTGCTCGAGCTCGTGATGGCTCTCGCGGCCGGCGAGGTTGTCCTCGGTCGAGAGGCCCATGCCGAGGAGCGCCGCGACGTCGACATGGCCGTTATGGGCGCGGACGATGCCGGTGCCGGGGCGCATCTCGGCCTTCAGGTGCGCTTCGACGGCATCGAGGTCGGGGCCGGAGACCAGGTCGGACTTGTTGAGGATCACCATGTCGGCGGCGATCAGTTGGTCCTCGAACAGTTCGCCGAGCGGGGTCTCGTGGTCGAGCATGTCGTCGGCCGACCGCAGCGCGTCCACGGCCGCCTCGTCATTGGCAAAGCGCCCGGCGGCGAGCGCGGCCGCGTCGGCGACCGTCACGACGCCGTCAATCGTCACCTCGGACTTGATCTCGGGCCAGTTGAAGGCGCGGATCAGCGGCTGCGGCAGAGCGAGGCCGGAGGTTTCGATGACGATGTGGTCGGGACGATCGGGACGGGCCAGCAGCTGCTGCATTGTCGGGATGAACTCGTCGGCAACGGTGCAGCAGATGCAGCCGTTGCTGAGCTCGATCATATCCTCCTCGCGGCAGGTCTCGTCGCCGCAGCCGGCGAGGATCTCCTTGTCGACGCCGAGTTCGCCGAATTCGTTGATGATCAGCGCGATGCGCTTGCCCTTGGCGTGGGCGAGCACGTGGCGAACGAGCGTCGTCTTCCCCGCGCCGAGGAAGCCGGTGATCACGGTGACGGGGATCTTTTCGGTGCTCATGCGTGGGCTCCCTCGAGGGCAAAGGCGGGCATCCGGGCGAAGCGCTGATTGAGCCAGCCGAACAGCGGGCCGGCGATCAGCCAGAACACAGCGCCGGTGGCCAGCGAATTGGCGGCGAATGCGGTGGCGAGATGGGCCGGAACGCCCGAGGCGTGGTCGCCCACCAGCTGCGGCGCGCCGATGACGTGCGGGGCGAGAATGAGCACCGCGCCGATGACGATGCCGGTCCAGTTCTTGAGCTTGGCGATCGCCAGCATGCCGGCGCCGGTGGCGACGGCGGTGCCGATCCACCAGACCTGGCGGGCGACGAGATCGGCAGCGGGCATGCCGGGCAGCTCAGGTGCGAGGCCGAAGGCGGGGGCAAGTTGCAGGGCGATGAAGCCGCCAATGCCCCAGATCACGCCGTTGCGCGCGGTGATCTCGATGCCGGCGAGCACCGATACGGCGGCGAGGACGATGGCAAAGCCGATACTGCCGAGCACGTTGGCGAGCACGGTGTAGAAGATGCGCTCTGGGCCATCCTGCGGGGCCCAGGCGTCCTCGTCGTGCTCGTGCACGGGGGCGGCGGCCGCGTGGGCATGGTCCGCGGTGCCTTCGGCGTGGGTGTGCTCCTCGACCGCAGCCTCGGCGGGGGCGGCATTTTCATAGAGTTCGGCTTCGAGGATCAGCGGGGCGACGCGCCACTGCTGTACGGCGCTCATGGCCAAGCCGGCTGCGAGTCCGGAAAGGACCGCAGCGAAGAAGATTCGCTGGAAGAGTTTCATCGATGTCTCGCTGGTTAGCGGGTCAGTGGCAGGGGAAGCCGAGCGCATGGCGCGTATCGTGCGCGCCATTGTGGATGGCCATGTCGCTGGCAAAGCCGACGCCGCCGATGAGGACGAGGCCGATGAACAGAGCCAGCCCGCCAGCGATGAGCCGCTGCGAGATCGAGAGAGAAGACGTGGTAGTCGACGTTTGAGTCGCGGTCGTCATGTGCGGACACCCTCCGTGTGCACGTTATGATTGGGCTCTTCGCCCGGTTGCACGTCGGCAGGTCTCCTGGCTCACGGGTCGCTGCGCCTCTCACCTTCCCAGACGTCTGTTGGGTCGCTTGGCGAACCGGAAAAGTCTGCAACTTTTCCTGCCAAACTCCCCGACGCCCAGTGGCAATCGAGAGGCACTCGCCGCTTACAGTTGCGGGGGCAGCCACGGATTTGGTCCCTGATGGGTACGCCGCACCGTGTTCCCTTTTGATCCGCGCGCCCAAGCGGGGTTGCGGAACCAACGTGGCAACATGGTTACGCCGAGCGACCCGGTGCGGTCAATCGGCGACGATCGTCCGGGCGGCACTTGCAGGGTTGCTGCGGCGCGCGGATGAATGGGCATTCACTCCCGATTCGCCGGTGCCCAATGCCGCTGACCTTCCAGACCGTGATGCCGATCCTGCTGCTGATCGGCTCCAACGTCTTCATGACAATCGCCTGGTACGGGCACCTGAAGTTCCCGAACGCGTCGATGTGGGTGGTGGTGATGGCGAGCTGGGGCATTGCGCTCGTCGAATACTGGCTGGCCGTGCCTGCCAACCGCATCGGCTACGGCACCTATACGGCAGCCGAACTCAAGACCATCCAGGAGGTGATCAGCCTCACCGTATTTGCCGGCTTCGCGGTGTTCGTCCTCGGCGAGAAGCTGACCTGGAACCACGCGGTCGGCTTCGGTCTGATCTTTGCCGGGGCGTTCTTCGTCTTCAAGGGGCCGCTGAAGTGAGCAGCGAGCGGTGGGCGAAGGTGCCGGCCGCAACGCCGCCGGCAACCGCATAGCTGATCGAGGGCATGGGGAAGGCCGCATCGCCGGCAGCGTAGACGCCCGGCACGCTGGTCATCTGCGTCTGGTCGACGGCGTAGAACGGGCCGAGATGGCCGTTCTTGGTGGCGCAGCCGAGTTCGACGCCGATATTGGTCGATAGCCGCGCCGGCGGGTGGGCGAACATGGCATCGAGCGGGACTTTGCCGGAGGCCGTGACCACGGCACGCAGCGCGCCATTGTCGTGCTCGAGGCTCAGCACCGTGTCGTCGATAATCGGCACATTCATATCGGCCAGCGCCTTGCGGGCGATGGCGTCGACCGGGTTGCCATTGGTGAAGAGCGTGAAGGTGCTGGTCCACTCCTTGTAGAAGCGGGCGAGATCGAGCACGTCGCCCTGGCGCAGCAGCAGGCCGAGCTTCTGATCGCCGAACTCGTAGCCGTGGCAATAGGGGCAGGTGAAGACGGTGTTGCCCCAGCAGGCATCGGCGCCGGGCGGCAGGCCAGTGAGGTCGTCGCTCATGCCGTGGGCGAGGATTATGCGCCGGGTGGGCAGTTGCTCGCCGCCCTCCAGCTCGACGACGAAGTTCTCGCCATCCTGCCGCGCGCCGGTGGCACGGGCGTTGCGGAGTTCGACGGTCCGGTAGAGCGAGAGCTGCTTCCGCGCTTCGGCGATCAGTTCGAGCGGCGGGCTGCCGTCGCGGCTGAAGAAGCCATGCGAGTGCGCGGCGAAGCGATTGCGCGGCGCGCCGGTATCGAGCACCAGCACGCTGCGACGGGCACGGCCCAGTTGGGTGGCGGCGGCGAGCCCGGCAAAGGCGCCGCCGATGATGATGACGTCGTGCATGGTCTGCTCTCGTTTACGGTGGAATGTCGTTGGCCAAATGCCGTTCCGTCGCGATTGGAACGGAGTCATTCCCGCGAAAGCGGGAACCTCCGTTTGAGGGGCGCGGCGAGAAACAGAGGTCCCCGCTTTCGCGGGGATGACCCGGTGGTAACAGCAGCGCCGGTTATCGGCTCAAGCAGGCGACGAGGCTGTCGGCGATGTTGCCGATGAGCTGGCGATAGAGCCCGGGGCCCTTGTCCAGTGTCGCGCCTTCCGGATCGAGCACGGCCGACTTCGCGCCCGTGCCCTCGATCAGCACGTCGACGACGCGCGGATCGAAATTGGGCTCGGCGTAGACGCAGGCGGCGTCGAGCGATTTCAGCTTGTCGCGGATGGCGTTGATGCGATCGGCGCCCGGGGCGAGCTCGGGGCTGATGGTGATGGAGCCCGCGACCGTCAGACCGAAGCGGTTCTCGAAATACTGGTAGGCATCGTGGAAGACGACGAAGGGGCGGTCCTTGATCGGCGCCAGCTTCGCCTCTGTCTCGACGATCAGCGCATCGAGATCGGCGGTTGCGGCGGCAGCGTTCGCCGCGTAGGTCGCGGCATGTTCGGGATCGGCTGCGGCGAGGCTCTGCTCGATCGCCGCAACCATGGCCCGAGCGTTCTCCGGATCCAGGAAGAAGTGCATGTCGCGCTCTTCCTCGTGCTCATGATCGTGCGCTTCCTCGGCGTGCCCGGCCTCGTCGCCATCATTGTGCGGCTCGAACGTGCCGGTTTCGCGCGGCGGCAGCAGCTCGATGCCGGGAGCATCGGCGAGTTCGACCACGGTGGCGTTGGGCGCGAGCGTGCCGATCGAATCCTCGAGGAAGAGTTCGAGGCCGTGACCCGTCCAGAACACAAGATCGGCGTCCTGCAAGGCGGCCGCGTCGGAGGGCTTGAGGCTGTAGGTATGAGGCGAGGCGGCGCCATCGACGATCAGCGCGGGCGTGCCGAGATCGCCCATCACCTGCGCCACGAGGGCGTGGATCGGTTTCACGCTGGCGACGACATGAGGCACTTCGGCCAGCGCCGCGGTGGTGAGCGCCAGCGACGCGGCGAGTGCGGCAAGCGTGGATTTGAGCATGGGAGACCTCATTGAAATCGGCGCCGAAAGCACGAAATGTTATGACATAACGCTATCGGCGCGTTACGCTATAACGTAATGATGTAACGTCAGCAAGAGACGGACGTGTGAATTTCATGGATGCGCGCAACACCCCCAATACGGGGCACGAGGTGCTGGTCGATGTCGCTGGCGCCGGTGTGCAGCGCGATGGGCGTTGGCTGGTCGAGGGCGTGGACCTTTCCATCCGGCGCGGCGAGATCGTGACGATGATCGGGCCGAATGGCTCGGGCAAGTCGACGACGGCCAAGCTCGTCACCGGGGTGCTGAAGCCGAGCGTCGGCACGGTGTCGCGCAAGGCTGGGCTCCGCATCGGCTATGTGCCGCAGAAGCTGTCGATCGACTGGACCATGCCGCTGACAGTCCGCCGGCTGATGACGCTCACCGGCACTTATGGGCGCGACGAGATCATGGCCTCGCTGGCGGCGACGGGCGTCGCCCATCTCGCCGAGGCCGAGGTGCAGAATCTCTCGGGCGGCGAATTCCAGCGCGCTCTGCTCGCCCGGGCGATGATCCGCAAGCCCGACCTGCTGGTGCTGGACGAGCCCGTGCAGGGCGTCGATTTCTCCGGCGAGGTGGCGCTCTACGACCTTATCGGCCATATCCGCGACGAGACAGGCTGCGGCATCCTGCTGATCAGCCATGACCTGCATGTGGTGATGGCGGCTACCGATACCGTGATCTGCCTCAACGGCCATGTCTGCTGCCGCGGCACGCCGGAATCGGTGGCCAACAGCCCGGAATATCTGAGCCTGTTCGGCGCGCGTGCCGCCAACGCGCTCGCCTTCTACCAGCACCACCACGACCACACGCATCTGCCCGACGGCCGGGTGCTGGAATCGGATGGTCGCGTGGTCGAGGCGCATGAGCATGTGCACGCACATGACGGGCACTCGCATCACGGGCACGACCATGCTTGACGACTTCTTCACCCGCGCGCTCGTCGCCGGCATCGGGCTGGCGCTCGTCACCGGGCCGCTCGGCTGCTTCATCGTGTGGCGCCGGATGTCCTATTTCGGCGACACGATGGCCCACTCGGCGCTGCTCGGGGTGGCGCTGAGCCTGATGTTCTCGATCAATGTCACGCTGGGCGTGTTCATCGTCGCGGCAGTGGTCGCCGGGCTGCTGCTGCTATTGCAGCGGCGGGCGACGCTGTCGACCGATGCGCTGCTCGGCATTCTCAGTCACTCGGCGCTCGCCATCGGCCTCGTCGTCGCGTTCCTCAGCGGTATCCGTGTCGACCTGATGGGGTTCCTGTTCGGCGACATCCTCGCCGTGTCGGTAACCGATATCGCAGTGATCTATCTGGGCGGGGCGGCGATCTTCGGCCTCGTCATCTGGCTGTGGCGGCCACTGCTGGCGGGCACGGTGAATGCGGAACTGGCGGAAGCAGAGGGGATGCAGCCCGAGCTGACGCGGATCGTGCTGATGCTGCTCCTCGCCTGCGTGATCGCCATCGCAATGAAGATCGTAGGCGTGCTGCTGATCACGGCTATGCTGATCATCCCGCCCGCCACGGCACGGCGGCTCAGCACCTCGCCCGAACAGATGGCGGTGATCGCGGCGATCGCCGGTGTTGCTGCCGTGATCGCGGGGCTGTTCGCGTCGCTGCGTTTCGATACGCCGAGCGGACCTTCCATCGTGGTCGCCGCGTTGTTGTTGTTCATCGTATCCGCCGTGCTGCCGGTGCAGCTGTGGCGGCAGAGACGGAAGGCCCCGGACCATGGCGCATAGTCACGACGACCACCACCACGAGCGCCCGCGCGACCTGACGCGCAACCAGGACCTGGTGCTGAAGACGCTCAACCACGCCGAAGGGCCGCTCTCGGCCTATGACATTCTCGACAAGCTGCGCGACGATGGCCTGCGCGCGCCGCTGCAGGTCTATCGCGCGCTCGACAAGCTGATCGAGCACGGTTTTGCGCACCGGCTGGAATCGCTCAACGCCTTCGTCTGCTGCGCCGATGCCGGCTGTCACCAGGGGGCGAGCACGGCCGCGTTCGCCATCTGCTCTGGCTGCGGGCGAGTGGACGAGTTCGCCGATCCGGCTGTGGTGGAGCGGCTGGGCGGCTGGGCGCGGGAGAACGGCTTCGCGCTCGAGCGGACGACGATCGAATTGCGCGGCCGCTGCGCCGAGTGCCGGGCGGCCGCTTAGGCGACCATCCTCTCAGTCGTCATCCGCGGGCTTGACGGTGCCTGCGGTCGTCAATGGAGCGTCACGCCGAGTCAGCTCGCCTGCCGCAACTGCTCCGGCTGCGCCTCGCCCCCAATCAGGCGTTTCAGCTGATCGATAGCGAGTGGACGGGCGAACAGGTAGCCTTGGAACTCGGTGCAACCGAGCCGCGACAGCAGTGCTGCTTCCTCGCGCCGTTCGATGCCCTCGGCCGTCACCGCCAGGCCCATCGCATAGGCGTAGACCATGGTGGATTCGACCAGCGCCGCCTGCACCGGATCCTCGTCGATATGGTCGATTAGCGAACGATCGAGCTTCACCCGGTCGAAGCTGAACTGGCGCAGGTAGCCGATCGAGGAATAGCCGGTGCCGAAGTCGTCGAGCGCGATCAGGATGCCGGCCTGGCGCAGCTGTTCGATCAGCCTGATGGCACGATCTGGGTGCGAGACGAGGAAGGACTCCGTCACCTCGAGTTGCAGGCGGCTCGCATCGACCCCCCATTCCTCGAGCGCGGTGAACACCGTCTGCGGTAGGGCCGGGTTTTTCAGCTGGGCGGTGGAAACGTTCACCGAGATCTTGATGTCGCCGAACGGACCGATCTCTTCGACGGCGCGGCGCAGTGCGAACATGCCGAGATCGTCGATGAGGCCAGATGCTTCCGCTGCGGGAATGAACTCGCCCGGGCCCATCGGGCCGGCAGCACGGCGGGTCCAGCGCATCAGCGCCTCGACGCCCAGGACGGACTGGGTGCGGAAATCGATGATCGGCTGATAGACGAGATCGAACTCGCCGGCATCGAGCCCGCGGCGGATATCGGCCTGCATCTCGATGCGCTGGCGCCGCTCATCCTCGATGCGTGGATCATAGTCGACGGCCTGGCTGCCGCCGGTCTCGCGGGCCCGCGCCACTGCCGTCTCGGCACGGCGCAGGATCGTGCCGACGTTGTCGCGCGTGATCTCGGTTTCGACGATGCCGATCGACAGCGCCACCTTCAGCTTCAGGTCGCCGACGGGCACCGGATCGCCAAGTCCATTGAGGATGCGTTCGGCGAAGGCATGGGCCGTGGCGGAAACTCCATCGCCCAGCCAGGCGAGGGTGAATTCCGCCGGGCCGGTGCGTGAGACGAGCACGCCATCGCCGGCGACACTGCGAAAACGGGAGGCTAACGCGGCAAGCAGCTGATTGGTGGCTTCGCGCCCATAGAGGCCGACGACGGCTATCGAGTCCTCGACGAAGAGCTGGCAGAAGGCGGCCGGCAGCGCGCCTTTGCGCGGCACCTGCGCGGCCAGGTGCTCCTCGAAGCCGAAACGGTTCAGCTCCCCGGTTACGCTGTCGTAGCGCGCATTGGTCCAGTCGCGCTGGTCGGCAACGGTCTTGAGCTTGATGGCGTGGCGGAAGGCCGCCAGCACGATGAAGACCAGCACGGCGATGACTAGCATCACCACCATGGCGAAGGCTGCGGTATGAGCGAATGCCGGATCACCGGGTCGGCGCGGCTGCCAGCTGATGGTGCCGATACCGGCCCCCGACGCGTCGTGCAGCTCCATCGAATCGCTGCCGGCTGCGGGATGGTCGGCAAGCTGCGGCTCGGGCAGGTGGAAGCGTTCGGCAATGGCGGCGAGGAAGCGGTCGTCGAGCTGGCGCGCCAGCCACAGAATGCGGCGCTGGTCGCGCGGAATGCTGGCCTGCCCGGTGTTGCCATGGACAATCGCGGCAGCAAGCGCGACCGGGCCGTTCGAGGTGTGCGCGAGATGGGCAACCGTCGCATCGTCGCCCTCGTAGGCGATGGCGGCCTCGAGCTCGCGAAGCAGTTCGGCAGCGCCCGAATAAACGTCGGCGAGATTGCCGGAAATGGCGCCGCGGCTCGATTCACCGAAGCTGATGGCGCCCTCGACATCGGTAACGATGGCCGTGTCGTAGGTGTCGGAGATCCGGGCGGTCGAACCCCAGGCGGAATCGAGCCAGGCCGGGTTGGGCTCGATGTAGGTGTTGATATAGGCCTCGGTCCAGGTCGCCTCGTCGGCGGCGCTCTCGCCAAGGCTCACCAGCTGGGACTCGATGGCCGCTGCGATGGCCTTCTTGCCGCGGTCGGAATCGATGGCGTTCATCTCGGAACTCATCAGATTCAGTGCAAGGAAAAACAGGGCGCAGACGGCCACGTAGACGGCCACGGCCGGCAATGCGATCGAGAAGGTGAAGCCGGCGAGCGAGGACCGTGGGCGCGAGGGTCGGCGCGCGGCGCGGGGGGCCACGACCTTTACAGGGCGGTGGGCAGCGGCTTTCGACAAACTCGGGTACCGGCTCGGAGACTGCCGGACCCTAGAATATGCGGGCTTAACAGCGGTTTAAGCCAACCGCCCCGTGTTGCCCTCAGGCTGCGGCAGCCTTCTTTGCCAGCCGGGCCTTGATGCTCTCGACATCGGCGCGCGGCGTCGCGGCGAACAGGGCCTTGGTGTAGGGGTGCTCGGGGCTGGAAAAGACCTTGTCGCGCGAGCCCTGCTCCACCGCCTCGCCCAGGTACATCACCATCACCTCGTCGGCGATGTATTTCACCACGCTCAGGTCGTGGCTGATGAACACGTAGGTCAGGCCGAACTCGTCTTGGAGGTCGGCGAGGAGGTTGAGGATCTGCGCCTGGACGGACAGGTCGAGCGCCGAGACCGGCTCGTCCAGCACCAACAGCGAGGGCTGCATGATGATGGCGCGAGCAATCGCGATACGCTGGCGCTGGCCACCCGAGAACATATGCGGATAGCGGTTGAAGTGCTCCGGCTGGAGGCCGACTTTCGTCAACATATCCATGGCCTTGTCGCGACGCTCGGCCGCCGGCATGGAGGTATTCAGCAGCAGCGGCTCCATCAGCACGTCGCCGATCTTCTGGCGCGGGTTGAGCGAGCCATAGGGGTTCTGAAACACCATCTGCACCTTGCGGCGCATGTCCTTGGTGACGCCAGTTTTGGCGATGTCGATCGTCTCGCCGTCGATCTTGAGCTCGCCGTCGGTCTGCCGGTCGATCAGCGTCAGGATGCGCGCGAGTGTCGACTTGCCCGAACCGGACTCGCCCACGATGGCGAGCGTCTTGCCCTTTTCGAGGCTGAAGCTGATGCCACGCACGGCATGCACGGTGCGGCCGCCACCGAACAGCGTGCCGCCGATATGGTAGTCGCGGATGATGTTGTTGGCTTCGAGGACGGGCGCCATTACGCGGTCTCCTCGACGGAAAAGCCGGTGATGGTGGGCAGCCGATCGCCCGTGGCGTTTTCCGGCAGCGCGGCGAGCAGCGCGCGGGTATAGGCGGACTTGGGCGCGGTGAAGAGTTCGAGCACGCCGGCCTCCTCCATCTTCTTGCCCTTGTACTGCACGACCACGCGATCGGCGGTTTCGGCGACGACGCCGATGTTGTGGGTGATCATGATCAGCCCCATGCCGTGCTCGGCCTGGAGCCGCATCAACAGGTCGAGGATCTGCTTCTGAATGGTCACGTCGAGCGCGGTCGTCGGTTCGTCGGCGATCAGGAGTTTCGGGTTGCAGGCGATCGCCATGGCGATCATCACGCGCTGGTTCTGGCCGCCCGACATCTGGTGCGGATAGGAATTGAGCCGCTCTTTCGGGTTCGGGATGCCGACCTGGTCGAGCAGCTCGATGGCACGGGCGCGGCGGGCGGCCTTGTCCATGCCGAGGTGGAAGCGCAGCACTTCCTCGATCTGGAAACCCACCGTGAAGCACGGATTGAGGCTGGTCATCGGCTCCTGGAAGATCATCGAGATTTCCTTGCCGATGATCTTGCGCCGCTCGGCCGGGCTGAGCTTCAGTAGGTCGCGGCCGTTGAAGGTCATTGCGTCGGCGTCGACCTTGGCGGAGGCCGGCAGCAGCCCCATCACAGCCAGCATCGACACGGATTTGCCCGAGCCGGATTCGCCGACGATGGCGAGGACTTCGCGGGCGTCGACATGGATGTCGATGCCCTTCACCGCATGGAAAAGGCCGATCGAGGTATCGAACGAGACGGTGAGATTCTTGACTTCGAGCAGCGGCATCTCGATCAGCTCCGCTTCAGCTTGGGGTCGAGCGCGTCGCGCAGGCCGTCGCCGATCAGGTTGATGGCGAGCACGGTGATGAGGATGGCGAGGCCCGGCATGGTGACGATCCACCAGGCCGAGGTGATGAACTCGCGGGCACGCGCCAGCATGGTGCCCCATTCCGGCGTCGGCGGCTGGGCGCCCATGCCGAGGAAGCCGAGCGCGGCCGCTTCGAGGATGGCATTCGAGAAGCTGAGCGTCGCCTGGACGATCAGCGGGCCGAGGCAATTGGGCAAGATGGTGATGAACATCAGCCTGATATTGCCGGCGCCGGCGACCTTCGCCGATGTCACGTATTCGCGGCTCTTCTCCGCCAGCACCGCGGCGCGGGTCAGGCGGGCGAAATGTGGCTGCAGCACCAGCGCGATGGCGATCATCGCGTTGAAGAGGCCCGGCCCGAGAATCGCGACCAGCACCAGCGCCAGCAGGAGCGAGGGAAATGCGAGGATGATGTCCATCACCCGCATGATCAGCGCATCGACCCAGCCGCGGAAGTAGCCGGCGAGCAGGCCGAGCGTGACGCCGGTGACCAGCGCGCCGATGACGACGACGAAGCCGATGAACAGCGAATAGCGCGAGCCGTGGATGAGGCGCGAGAGGATGTCGCGGCCAACCTCGTCGGTGCCGAGGATGAATTGCGGCTGGGTGCCACCGGCCCATGGCGGGGCCATGCGGATGAATTCGCGGAATTGCTGGTCGGGCGGGAAGGGCGCGAGCAGCGGCGCGAAAATGGCGACGAGGATGAGGGCGACGAAGACGAAGAGGCCGATGACGGCGCCCTTGTTCATCGAGAAATAATACCAGAACTCGCGCAGCCCAGCGAAGCGCGAGGTGGCGGGATCCTTGGCGGTCGAAGCTTCAGCGCTCATCATTGCACCCGGATGCGCGGGTTGATGACCGCATAGAGAATGTCGACGATGAGGTTCACCGCCATGACGATCAGCGCGATGAGTAAAAGGCCCGACTGCACCGAGACGTAATCGCGCTTGCCGATCGAATCGATCATCCACTTGCCGATGCCCGGCCAGGAAAAGATCGTCTCGGTGAGGATGGCGCCCGCCATCAGCAGCCCGATCTGGAGGCCGATGGTGGTGACGACCGGGATCAGCGCGTTGCGGAAGGCGTGGACGCCGACGACGCGACGCGGTTCGAGCCCCTTGGCTCGGGCGGTACGGACATAGTCCTCGCCCAGCACTTCGAGCATGGCCGAGCGGGTCTGCCGGGCGATGACCGCCAGCGGGATGGTGCCAAGCACGATCGAGGGCAGGATCAGGTGGCGCAGCGCCGACACGAACCCGTCGGGCTTACCGGCGAGCAGGCTGTCGATCAGCATGAAGCCGGTGACGCGTGGGAAGAAATAGGTCAGCGCGATGCGGCCCGAGACCGGGGTCCAGCCGAGATAGCCGGAAAAGAAGATGATGAGGAGGAGGCCCCACCAGAAGATCGGCATGGAATAGCCGGTCAGCGCCACGCCCATGGTGACCTGGTCGAACCACGAGCCGCGCTTGATGGCGGCAAAAATGCCGGCGGGAATGCCGAGTGCGACCGCAAGGATCATGGCGCAGAGCGCCAGTTCGACGGTGGCCGGAAACAGCGTCAGGAACTCTTCGATGACGGGGCGCTTGGTCGACAGCGAAATCCCGAAGTCGCCCTGCAGGATGCCGGCGACGTAGTTGAAATACTGCTGCCACAGCGGAAGGTTGTAGCCGAACTGCTCACGGAGGATTTCGTAGCGCTCGGGCGTGATGCCGTGCTGGCCGGCCATCGCGAGGATGGGATCGCCGGGGAGCAGGCGAATGAAAGCGAAAGACGCGATCGTGATGCCGATGATGGTCGGCACGATCAGCGCAAGCTTGTTGAGGATGAAGCGGAGCATTGTCTCGGTACGGCAAAGGGCGGCACCGCCAGTATAGCGGTGCCGCCCTTCTTATCGTTCGGAATTATTCAGTGACGTCGACGTTGTCGAAGCGGTGGATGCCGAGCGGATCCATGGTGTAGCCGATGACGCGCTTGTTCATCGGCATGAACACCTTGGAGTGCGCCAGGGTCATCGCCGGCTCTTCGGCTTTGAAGATTTCCTGGGCCTTGGTGTAGAGCGCGGCGCGCTCGGCCTGGTCGGAGACCTTCTTGGCGTCCTGGATGGCCTTCTCGAAGTCCTCGTTGCACCAGCTCGAGTAGTTCGAGACGCCGATGGCCGAGCACGAGAAGAGGGTGGCGAAGAAGTTGTCCGGATCACCGTTGTCGCCGGTCCAGCCGATCTGGAAAGCACCGGGGCGATCGGGCTGCTTGCCGCGCTCGCGATAGGTGGTCCATTCGTCGGTGACGATGTTGGCGGTGACGCCGACCGCGGCCCAGTCGGCCTGGATCATTTCGGCAACGCGCTGCGCGTTCGGGTTGTATGGACGCGACACCGGCATGGCCCACAGGTCGAGGGTCAGTTCGGTGATGCCTGCATCGGCGAGCAGCTTCTTGGCGCCTTCCACGTCGTAGACGTCGGCCGGGATGGCATCATCGTAGGACCACATGGTCGGCGGGATCAGGTTCTTGGCGTCCTGACCGGCACCTTCATAGACGGCCTGGATGATCGCCGGCTTGTTGATGGCCATGGTGAGCGCCTTGCGGACGTTCACATTGTCCATCGGGGCGATGGTGGTGTTGTAGCTGAGGTAGCCGATGTTCAGGCCTTCCTGCTCCAGCACGTTGAGGTTCGGGTCAGCCTGCAGGTCGGCGAGGTCAGCCGGAGCCGGGTAGGAGGCGATGTCGCATTCGCCGGCCTTCAGCTTCTGCGCACGCACGGCCGGATCGGTCGTGATGGCGAAGATCAGGTCGTCGAGGGCAACCTTGCCGCGCCAGTAGTCGGCGAAGGCGGCGTAGCGGATCACGGCGTCGGTCTGGTAGTCGACGAAGGTGAAGGCGCCGGTGCCGATCGGCTTGTTGGCGAAGTCGGCGAGGTTGCCGGAC
>JAESFU010000200.1_pt1 | contig 70003 bp, 75 predicted proteins | sample 9269461 | NCBI WGS metagenome assembly JAESFU01 (sample SAMN14502556, study PRJNA617107) | algae metagenome | isolation source: Stenomitos rutilans HA7619-LM2 and co-occurring heterotrophs from cave walls | place: USA: Waikapalae cave, Hawaii | collected 2009-07-28
TTGACCGACACCCGACGCACTAGGAAGCATCTGCTTCCCGGCTTCGGGCTGACGCTCGGCATCACGCTCGCCTACGCCACCATCATCATCCTGCTGCCCATCGCGGCCATGCTGCTGAAAAGCGCCAGCCTCGGCTTCGATGAGTTCTGGCGCATCGTCGCTTCGCGCCGCTCGCTCACCGCCTATGGCATCACCTTCGGCTCGGCCGCCATCGCCACCGTGTTCAATGCCCTGTTCGGCCTGTTGATGGCCTGGGTGCTGACCCGCTACGAGTTCCCCGGCAAGCGCCTCCTCGATGCCGTCGTCGACCTGCCCTTCGCGCTCCCCACCGCCGTCGCCGGCCTGACGCTGGTGACGCTCTTCTCCGAGAACGGCTGGTACGGCCAGATCCTGATCCCCGCCGGCATTACGGTGAACTACACCCAGGTAGGCATCATCATCGCCATGACCTTCACCTCGATCCCCTTCGTCATCCGCACCGTGCAGCCGGTGCTGGAAGACATCGCGCCCGATATCGAGGAAGCTGCCCGCACCCTCGGCGCCACGCGCTGGCAGATTTTCGCGCGCGTCATCTGGCCGCTCATCACTCCGGCCTTCATTGCCGGCTGCGTCATGAGTTTTGCCCGCTCCATCGGCGAGTTTGGCGGCGTGGTGTTCATCGCCGGCAACCTGCCCGGCCTCACCGAGATCGTCTCGCTGCTGATCTTCATCCGCCTCGAGGAGTTCAACTACCCTGCCGCCGCCGCCCTCGCGACGGTGCTGCTCGCCGTGGCCTTCCTCACGCTCATGTCGACGAACCTCCTTCAGCGCTGGAGCCTGCGCTACCTCGACAGGAACGCCCGATGAGCCCGCGCCGCGCCACCGATCACGGCCCGGCCCGCATCTGGCTGATCGGGCTCGCCTTCGTCACCTCGTTCTTCCTCATCGGCGTCCCGGTCGCCCTGATCTTCGCCTTTGCCTTCCGCGAGGGCGTCGGCGCCTATTTCTCCAACATCTTCGAACCCAACACGCTGCACGCCATCTGGCTCACCGTGCTCGCCTCGCTCGTCGTTGTGCCGATCAATATCGGCTTCGGCATCTGCGCGGCATGGCTCATCGCCCGCTTCGAATTCAAGGGCCGGCAACTGCTGATCACCATCATCGAGCTGCCCTTCTCGATCAGCCCGATCGTCGCCGGAGTCAGCTACCTCTTCCTCTATGGCGGCCAGGGCCTGTTCGGACCTGCCCTGCAGTCGGTGGGCATCCAGCTGATGTTCACGGTCTTTGCCATCTGGCTGGTGAGCCTGTTCGTCACCGCCCCCTTCGTCGCCCGCGAGCTCATCCCCCTCATGCAGCAGCAGGGCAGCGAAGAAGAGGAAGCCGCCCTCTCGCTCGGCGCCAATGGCTGGCAGATGTTCCGCCACGTCACCCTGCCTAATATCCGCTGGGCCCTGCTCTACGGCGCCATCCTCACCAATGCCCGCGTCATGGGTGAGTTCGGCGCCGTGTCGGTCGTCTCGGGCGCCATCCGCGGCCAGACCAACACCCTGCCGCTGCAGATCAACCTGCTGTTCAACGACCTCAACGTCTCCGGCTCCTTCGCCGCCGCCTCGGTGCTGACCCTCATCGCGGTGCTGACAATCATCGCCAAGACCGCAGTCGAAGGCGCCCAGGCAAGAGCTCACGGCTGAGCTTGCAACTTCCGCCCGCTTCGGCTCTTTGAGTCAGGCACGCTGAGGAGGCGAACATGGCAGGCACGATCAGGCTGGGGACGGCCGGCTGGGTGTTCGAACCCTGGCGCAAGACCTTCTATCCCGAGGGCCTGAAGCAGAAGGACGAGTTAGCCTATGCCAGCCGGCACCTGGGCAATATCGAGATCAACGCCACCTTCTACTCGCACCAGAAGCCCGAAAGCTTCGCCAACTGGGCGGCGACAACGCCCGACGGCTTCGCCTTCACGGTGAAGGGCCACCAACTGGTCACCCACATCAAGCGCCTGAAGGACGTCGAGATCCCCCTCGCCAATTTCTTCGCGTCCGGCGTCATGGCGCTCGGCAGCAAGCTCGGCCCCTTCTGCTGGCAGCTGCCCGGCAACAGCAAATACGACCCGGACCGGATGGAAACCTTCCTGTCGCTGCTACCGCAGACGCCCGAAGCCCTCGTAGCGCTGGCCAGGAAGGGCGATTTCGACAAGCGCGACCCCTATCTCGACGCCACCGGCATCACCAAGGTCCGCCACGCTATCGAAGTCCGTCACGACAGCTTCGCCGACCCGCGCTTCATCGCCCAGCTCCGCGCCCACAACGTGGCCCTCGTCGTGGCCGATACCGCAGACTTCCCCCACACGGACCAGACCGCCGACTTCTCCTATGCCCGCCTGCAAGGAGCGCCCGGAGCCGAGGCGTACACCACAGCCGAACGCGACATCCGCGCCGGCTGGCTGAAAGCCTGGTCCGAAGGCAGGCCTGCCGATGGCCCGACCATCACCCCGCCCGAACCGGGCGCGCCGCGCGACGTCCACGCCTTCTTCGTCTCCACCGACAAGGAACACGCGCCACAAAATGCCCGCGCCGTGATGGCACAGCTCGGGCTCAAGGGCCCGGGCGAATGACGCTGTCGTGCGTTGACTTGGTCCCGCCTCAGAAGAATATGCGCCCGCCTACCGACTGGAGCGTCATCCGTGCCTAGCCTGATCGCCGACCGCCCGCGCCTCCTCGCCACCGTGTCCTTCGTCCTCGGCCTCGCGACCATCGCCGGCGCCTGGGGGTCGCAGCTGATCGGCGGCCTCGTGCCCTGCGAGCTATGCCTCGAACAGCGACTCGCCTATTACTGGGGCCTGCCGGTCCTCGCGCTGATCCTGATCCTCTGGAACCGCCTGCCGCGCCCGGTCTGGTTCATCGCCATGGCCATCGCGCTGCTGATCTTCGTGTGGTCCACCTACATGGGCGGCCACCACGCCGGCGTCGAATGGGGCTTCTGGCCCGGCCCGACCGCCTGCTCCGGCACTGGCGTCTCGGTGAGCTTCCAGGACCTGAGCAACATCAACGCCACCCGCGTCGTCCCCTGCGACGCTATCCAGTTCGAACTCTTCGGCATCACCCTCGCCGGCTTCAACGCCCTCATCTCCGCCGCCATCGTGGTCATGCTCGGCGCTGCGATGTGGCTGAAGCGCAAGGGCTAGTCTTCATCGGAGGGATTTAGCGCCAAGTCGATACTGCGCTTGCCGTGCAGTACGTGAAGCACTTCGACCTGATCGTCGGCTAGGCTGTAGAGAATGTTGTAAGTGCCCACAACGCGCCGACGTACCGGGATACCGGCGCGGTGCCGCACAACCGGGTAATGTAGTGCTGTCTCTGCCAGGCCAAATGCAGCAGATTCGAGCTTGTCGATGAGGCGCAGTGCCATCCGCCGGCTGTCAGCCGCAACGTAGTAGAAGATGGCAGTAAGGTCGTTTTGGGCTTTAGCGGCGATCTGGACGCGACGCTTCATCTTCCGCATCCACCATGGCTTGATATTTCGCCCTCAGCTCAGCAAACACCTCTTCTGCCGGGCGAGTACGGCCGGCCAAGACGTCGGCCAAGCCCTGATCGAGAGCGGCATCAAGTTCAGCCAGCGCCGCTTCGCGCTCCTGCACCAGCCGGACGCCCTCGCGCAGCACTTCGCTCTTGGAGTTGTACCGCCCGTTCTTGACCAGGTCCTCGACCACGGCCTCGAGCTTTGCACCCAGATCTGCGCTGATAGCCATAACCGCCTCCATCGCGTGAACGTCGCCCAATAATAGTTATTGGCCCCGCGTCCAGCAAGCGGCTTACGGCTCGAGCTCGGTGTCCCAGTAGAGATAGTCGAGCCAGCTCTGGTGCAGGTGGTTGGGCGGGAACGCCCGGCCGTTATTGTGCAGGTCGTGCACCGTCGGCTGATACGGCTCCTGCATCGGGAACATCTTGATCTCGCGCGGCAGCCTGTTCGCCTTGCGGAGGTTGCACGGCGCGCAGGCCGCCACGACGTTCTCCCACGTCGTCCGTCCACCCTTTGAGCGCGGAATCACGTGGTCGAAGGTCAGGTCGTCGCGCGAGCCGCAATACTGGCACTGGAATTTGTCGCGCAGGAACACGTTGAAGCGCGTGAACGCGGGGTGCCGCGCCGGCTTCACATAGTCCTTCAGCGAAACCACGCTGGGCAGGAACATCTCGAAGCTGGGTGACTTGATCACCCGATCGTAATTCGAGACGACATTCACCCGATCGAGGCAGATGGCCTTGATCGCGTCCTGCCAGGACCACAACGACAAAGGGTAATAGCTGAGCGGACGGAAGTCGGCGTTCAGCACGAGTGCAGGACAGCTCTCAAGCGACACATGTACTGTCACTTGTCGCCCCCTGGGATACAGGAATCGCGGCCAGTCATGATCAGCAATAGTCTATGCCTGATGTGACACGGCTGTGAAGCGCGATTCGTTAAGGCAATTCAGGCGCTTTGCGCCCGCAGGAACGCCGTCGCGAAATCGAGCCCATCGGGCGCTATGCCATGCGCAATGCCCGGCGAAATGTGCAGCTGCGCGTCATATCCGGCCGCTTTCAGCTCCAGCGCCGCCTCGCGGCTGAGCGCCGTCGCCACCACCTGGTCGAGTTCCCCGTGAATCAGCGCCACCGGCGGTTTCTCCGCCTGGGGAAATCCGTCGGCGGCAACGAAGGCGCCCGAGAACGACACGATCCCCGCGAGTCGCTGCGGCAGCGCCGTGCCCACATGCAGCGACATCATCGCCCCCTGCGAAAATCCCATCAGGAACGTGTCGGCAGCACTGAGCCCTGTCTGCGCCCAGAGGTCGCTCAGGAACTCGGTGATGATCGGCGCCGCGTTGCGCGCGCCCTCGATCCGGCCGGCGATGCGGTCGACGCTCAACGGAAACCACTCGAAGCCGAACGGATTGCCGGCGCAGGGCGTCGGCGCGTTCGGCGCCACGAACAGCGCTTCGGGCAGAACCTGCCCCCAGTGCTGCCCGAGACCGATCAGGTCGCTGCCATCGGCGCCATAGCCGTGCAGCAGCACGACGATCTGTTTCGGTGCACCTCCAGAACGGGGCGGCAGCATCGGCCCGGAGAGCTTCACCATCAGATCGAGATCCCTTCCCGGTTACGCAGCGCATGATAGTAGCGCCAGAGCAGCAGCGCCGCCGTCGACCGATAGGGTGACCAGCGCCGCGCCATTTCGATCAAGTCTTTCACCGCCGGCTTGTCGTCAAGCCCATATGCCCATTGCACCGCCCTCTGCAGCGCCACGTCGCCGGCCGGAAAGATGTCCGGATGCCCGGCCGAGAACATCAGGTAGATCTCCGCCGTCCACGGCCCGATGCCCTTGAGCCGCGTCAGGGCCGCGATCGCCTGCTCGGCCGACATGTCCGTCAGATGCGCGAAGTCGAACGTCCCCGCGGCCAGCGCCTCGGCCAGCCCGCGCAGCGTGCGATACTTGCCGCCCGATTGGCCGGCGCCGCGCACCGTTTCCTCGCTGAGCAGCAGATAGCCAGCGGGCTCGAGGGCACCTGGCAGCGCCGAGAACCGCCCCCAGATTGCATCGGCGCTCGCCGTCGAGACCTGCTGCCCAGTGACGATCCGTGCGAGCCCGGCGAACCCGCCCGGCCACTTGCGAACCTCGAACGGACCAGCCCGCTCGGCGACGGGCGCCAGTGTCGGATCAAGCACCAGCAGCGCTGCGAGATGCTGCGCCAGCACGGCCGGCCCATCCAGTCGATCTGTCGTCATGCCGTCCTGTCGTGCTAGCTCAATGGCCATGCAGCCTGTCTTTCGCTTCGCGCCCAGCCCCAACGGCCATCTCCATATGGGGCATGCCTATTCCGCGATCTACACCGCGCAATGGGCCGAACGCCTGTCCGGCCGCTTTCTCCTGCGCATCGAGGATATCGACCTGGCCCGCAGCAAGCCGGAATTCACCGCCGCGATCTTCGAGGACCTCACCTGGCTCGGCCTCGCATGGGAAGAGCCGGTCTGGCGCCAGTTGCAGCGCTTCCCCGCCTATGCCGAAGCCGCCAACCGCCTCCGCCATAATAACCTGCTCTATCCCTGTTTCTGCTCACGCACCGAAATCGCTGCGACCTCGACCGGCACCGATCCCGACGGCGCGCCGCTCTATGCCGGCACCTGCCGCCATCTCGCCCCCCACGAGGCCGCAGACCGGATCGCCACCGGCGAGCAGGCCAACTGGCGGCTCGATACAGGCGGAGCCTTCGCCCGCACCGGCATGCTGACCTACACCGTCGCCGGCCCCACCCCCGCTGACCGCCCGCAAATCCGCTACGCCCGCCCCGAACGCTGGGGCGATGCCGTCATCGTCCGCAAGGACACCCCGACCAGCTATCATCTGAGCGTCGTCGTCGACGACGCCGCGCAAGGCGTCACCCACATCACCCGCGGCCGCGACATGGAAGCCTCGACCGATATCCACGTGCTGCTGCAGGCCCTGCTCGGCCTCGCCTCGCCCACCTACACCTTCCACAAGCTGATCCTCGACGCCGAAGGCAAGAAGCTCGCCAAATCGAAAGGCTCCACATCGCTGCGGAGCCTTCGTGAAGCCGGCTGGACGCCGGCGGATGTGCGGAGGGAACTCGGGTTCTAGTGCACCCGCCTCTCCGTGATCCTCCCCTGCGGAGCGGGGGAGGATCAAGCCGCCGCCTTCTCAAAGAACGGCGCCACCGTCACCGCCACCGCCTCGCCGAACGGCGTCGCGAAATCCGGACCGAGGATCGCATCCATCCGCTCGTCGCGGAGCTCGATCGGGCGCTCCCACAGATATGCCATCTTGCCGACCTCGCGCATGGTCGGATCGACCAGCCCGATCGCGCCAATGATCCAGCGCGGATAGAACGACACCCGCGCCGACCGGACCGCAGTCACAGCTTCACCCATCTCCTCAGGCGTCACGAAATGCCCGGCGAAGTGGAAATTCTCGAACGCCCCGAGCTCCTTCCGGTGCCAGCCGAGCTTTTCGAACGCCCGGCCGAGATCGGGCAGGTAGGCCCAGGCGTGCCCCACGCCCTTGGTGCCCATCAGCTGCACCTTGCCCTTTCTCGCTTCCGTCATCATCGCGAGGTCGAACCAGTCGCCCTGGCTTTCCGGCCCATAGAAATCGCCGGCCCGGATGATGATCACCTGCATGTCGTCGCGCTCGGCGGCATCGCGATAGAGCTGCTCGACCTCGACACGGATCGCCCCGCGCGCCGTCTGCGGCCGCTGCGGCAGGTCCGGCGTCACGTATCGGTCGGTCGCGGCGTAGTTGTAGACATTGCCCGGAAACAGCAGCGTCTTGCCGCTCGTCCCCATCGCCGCGATCACGCGCTCCGTCTGCGCCACCTTCCGGCCCTTGTCCCACTCGGCATAGGGCAGGTTCAGCGCATTGACGACGAGCGTCACATCGCCGATCGCCGCCCGCATCGCCTCGACATCATTGGCATCGCCTTTGATGAAGCGCACGCCGGCGACCGGATACTTGTTCGAGCGCCCGAAGCCGCCCACGTCCCAACCGGCCGCAACGAAGGCCTTGGCGATGTGGTGGCCCACGTGCCCATTGATCCCGAGAATGATGACCCGCTTGTCCATTTCCAACGTCCTCTCTGCTGATGACGTGAAGATGGGCGCGTCACAGATGAATTGAAATTGGACATGATCGTTCGTCGGCTATACAGAATTGTATATGCCTGATCCCGACTGGTCCCTCTGGCGCAGTTTTGGCGCCGTCGTCGAACATGGCTCGCTCTCCGCGGCGGCCCGCGCCCTCGGCCTCAGCCAGCCCACGCTCGGCCGCCATGTCGAAGCGCTGGAGCAGGCGCTCGGCATGAGCCTCTTCGAGCGCACCCTCTCCGGCTTCCGCCCCACCGAGACCGCACTCCGCCTCTACGAACCGGTACGGCAGGCCGAAACCGCCCTCGCCGAAGCGAGCCTCGTCGCCGAGGGTGCGAGTTCCGCGCTCACCGGCTCACTGCGTCTCACCTCCAGCACCGTGATGTGCCACTACGTGCTGCCGGCCATCCTCCTCGACCTGCGCGAGAAATTCCCGCAGGTCGCGATCGAGCTCGTGCCGTCAGATGCCGCCGAGAACCTGCTGCTGCGCGAAGCCGATATCGCCGTGCGCATGTTCCGCCCCACCCAGCTCGAACTGATCACCAGGCATCTCGGCGATATCCCGCTCACCGCCTGCGCCCACGAGACTTACCTCGCGGGCCACGGCCGCCCGGAAACCCCCGCTGATCTTGCGAAATTCGACCTGATCGGGCTCGATCGCTCCGATCTCCTCACCAGTGGCGCCCGCGCCCTCGGCTTTCCCCTGCAGCGCTCCGATTTCGTGCTGCGCACCGACAGCCAGACCAATGGCTTCGAGTTGATCCGCGCCGGCCTCGGCATCGGCTTTGCCCAGGCCGGGCTCGTCGCCGATACGCCCGGCCTCGTCGCGCTGCTGCCCAACCTGAGACCACCACCGCTCGAAGTCTGGCTCACCACCCATCGCGAACTGTTCACCAGCCGCCGCGTTCGTGCGATGTATGATGCGCTGGGCGAGGGGCTCACCCGCTATCTCGCGAGAATTCCGAAATGATCACCACCATCGTCACCATCGTTGCCCTCGCCGCCGTCGCGGCCATCCTGTTCATGGGCCTGTGGAACATGTTCAAGGGCGGCAGCCCGAGCACCAGCCAGACCCTGATGCGCGCCCGCGTCATCGCGCAGTTCGTCGCCATCGTCGTGATCCTGGGCGCCCTCTTCTTCTTCGGCCGCCCGAGCTGATCCGGGTTGATGGCAGCCCGCCTGCCGACATCACCACCGGCTGTCATCCCTGCGAACTTGGCAACGCCCGGAACATCCACGCCGCTGGTCGGCGCACCAAGGCTGGGCTAGCCTGAGCGTCCGATTCCGCGGACACCTCATGGTCAAGCTCAACAAGATCTACACCAAGACCGGCGACGACGGCACGACCGGCCTCGTCCGCGGTCCGCGCCGGTCCAAGGCCGATATCCGCGTCGATGCCTTCGGCACCGTCGACGAAGCCAACAGCTTCATCGGCATGGCACGCCTCCACACCGGCTCGATGCCCAAGCTCGATCGGCTCCTCGCCCGCATCCAGAACGACCTGTTCGATTTGGGTTCCGATCTCGCCACGCCCGGCGAGGACGCGGCCGGCGCGCCGCCCTCGCTGCGCATCACCGGCCCGCAGGCCGAGTGGCTGGAACAGCAGATCGACATGTACAACGAGGCGCTGAAGCCGCTGACGAGCTTCGTTCTCCCCGGCGGCACCCCGCTCGCGGTGGCCATGCACCTCGCCCGAACCGTTACCCGGCGCGCCGAGCGGCTGGTGGTCGAGCTCCGGGCCGCCGAGCCAGACGTCAACCTGCACGTCCTCGTCTACCTCAACCGCCTCAGCGACCTGCTCTTCGTCATGGCCCGCGTCGCCAATGCCAATGGCGACAGCGACGTGCTGTGGGTGCCTGGAAAATCCCGTGGGGAGCAGCGAACCTGAATGTTCCTGCCGCTGCACGACCAGAACCCGGTCCGGCACGTCGATTTCCCTTACGTCACCTATGGCCTCATCGGCCTCAACGTCATCGTCTTTCTGATCCAGCTGGCGCAGGGCAGCAATTTCGATCGCTTCGCGGTCAACTACGCCGCCGTGCCGATCTATTTCCTCGAGCCCGCCGCGCCCGATCGCATCCCGCTGCTGCCCGACGGCGTGACGCTCTTCACCTACGCGTTCCTGCATGCCGACTGGCTGCACCTGGGCAGCAACATGCTGTTCCTGTGGGTATTCGGCGACAACATCGAGGACGCGCTCGGCCACGTGAAGTTCGCCCTGTTCTACCTCGTCTGCGCGGCGCTCTCGGCCCTCGTCTACATCGTCTTCGCGCTCAGCACGAACACCTGGCTGATCGGCGCCTCGGGCGCCGTGGCGGGCGTCATGGGCGCCTATATCGTCCTCTACCCGCATGCCCGCGTCTATGTGCTGATGCGCATCGTCATCCCCATCCCGTTGCCAATTCCCGCGCTCTGGATGCTCGGCGTGTGGGCGGCGCTGCAGGTCTTCTACCTCGTCATCGGCGATGAGAGCCCGGTGGCGTGGACCGCGCATCTCGGCGGCCTCGTCGCCGGCGCTTTGCTCTGCATCCCGCTCCGGCGTCGTGAAGTGCCCCTTTTCGGCGGCCGCTGATCTTTACCAATCCGGGCAACCCGTCATTTACCTCCCGTCAATAAACTGGCTGGGATGGACACTGATCTGACATCGCAACTGCTTGCCGCGCGCTCCGCCACGACGCAGCATGCGATGTCCATCGCCGTGCTGAAGAAGTCGCACGAGATGGAAATGTCGTTGATCCAGATGGTCGACCAGGTGGCACGTAGCGCCCCTCTGCCCCCAGGACAGGGAACGAAAGTCGACAAGCTGGCCTGAACCGCTTGAGAGGTTGTGATGAACCTCGACTCGACGATCTACAGGATGGCCTTCCGCGAAGCCGACAGCCTCGGCGTCGCGCAGTTGCTTGTCGCCAAGAAGCGCGGCGATCTCGAGCACACCATGTTGCTGAAGCAAGTGAACGCCAGCGGCAAGCAGACCGGCGCCGATCTCGAGCGCGAGCTGTCCCGGATGGCCCGCCAGTCCGATGAACTCGTCGGCCGGCTCGTCGACCGCTACGCCTGATTTTCCTCTGAACGCCTGCTGAACAGGTCGACGGGAAATCGCGCACGTGCGCAGATTTCGGCGTTTAGGTCATATGATGTCCGAGCTATACGCGACACAAACCTGCGGGGGGCTGCAGGAGAGTTTCCGATGGCCGACACCACTGGCTACGAAAAGATGCGCCGCGGCGAGATCTACCCGGCCCCCGATTTCCATCTGCTGGACCTGCAGGCGGACGCCCGCCGCAAGCTCGAGCACCTGAACGCCGCCCCCAACGCCGATCTCGCCAACCGCGCCGCCATGCTGCGCGACCAGCTCGGCAGCTTCGGCCAGTCGATCATGATGTCGCCGCTCACCTGGGAATACGGCAAGCACATCCATGTCGGCGACGGCGTGTTCGTCAACTTCGAGTGCATCTTCCTCGACGGTGCCGATATCCGCATCGGCTCGGGCAGCGTCATCGCCCCGCGCGTGCAGTTCCTAACCGCCGGCCATCCGGTCGATCCGGAAGAGCGCGCCATCCGCGATGGGTCGGGCAAAATCGTTGGCGGCCACACGATCAACAAGCCGATCACCATCGGCGAGAATGTCTGGATCGGCGCCGGTGCGATCATCCTGGGCGGCGTCACCATCGGTGACGGCTCGACCATCGGCGCCGGCAGCGTCGTCACCCGCGACATCCCGGCCGGCGTCGTCGCCGCCGGCAACCCCTGCCGCGTCATCCGCACCATCGCCCGCCAGGACAACGAGGCCGCGGAAAAGGTCGCCAACGCGGCCTAGTTCGTCGCGATAAACGCCTCGACCTCGGCGCGCGTTGGTGCGCCGAGCCGCCCGCCAAAGCGGGTGCACTTGATCGCCGCCGCCGCCGAAGCAAACGCGATCACCTCCGACTTCGGCCACCCCTCGGTCAATCCGAACGCGAACGCACCGTGGAACACGTCCCCGGCCGCCAGCGTATCGACCGCCTCGACCTGAGGTGCCGGCGTATGCCGCACCGTGCCGCCCTCGCCCCACCAGGCGCCCTTCTCGCCCGCGGTGACACAGATGAAGCCCGGATGGCTGGCCGACAGGCGCTCCGCCGACATCAGCGGCGTCGTCCCGCCCGTCACCAGGGCCGCGCCGCCTTCCGACGCCACCACATGCGAGGCGAGCCCCACCAGCCGCTCGATCACCTCGCGCGGCCCCACATCTGCATCGATGATGCCAGGAATGCCCGCCTCTTTGGCCGCGATCAGCGCCAGCTCCGCCGCTCCCGGCCAGCGCACATCCACCATCACCGCCGCAAAGCCGGTGAGATCGGGTGCCGCCGCCGGCGCCGCCATCAGGTCGGCATCGTATTTCGGCACGATCATCCGCTCGCCGACGAAATCCATGAAGATGGTCGAGAACCCGGAGCGCGCGCCCGCCACCCGCCGCACCCGCGAGGTATCGACGCCCTCGCCGGAAATCTGGCTCACCAGCCGGTCGCCGATCGCATCGTCTCCGGCCGAAGCCCATAGCGCCGCTTCACCGCCCAGCCGCACGATGCTGGCCGCCTGTGCCGAGGCCATGCCTTCGGCCACTTCCACCGCCTCGGTGGGGATGAACTTGCCCGGCCCGCCCGGCAGCTCCGGCAACCGGAAGATCGTATCCATGGTCAGCGCGCCGACGCAGAGGATCTTGCCCACCACTATGCTCCGATCAGCGCTTCGACCACGGCCTTGCCCTGGTCGCTGTCCCAGGCCGCCGGCCCCTGCAGCACGCCGAGCTCGCAGCCCTTCTCGTCGAGCAGCAGCGTCGCCGGCAGGCCCACTGCCACCGCCTGCTGCTGCAGCCGCTTGAACGCATCGAAGCTCGCATCGGCATAGAGCGGCAGGCTCTCAAGCCCCTCGTCGGCAAGGAATTTCCGCGCCTTCTCCAGCCCCTCGGCGCCCACATCGAGATTGATCGGCAGCATCATGAACTCGTCCGAGTCATACTGGTCTGCGATTGCCTTCAACGCCGGCATTTCCTCGCGGCAGGGAATGCACCAGCTGGCCCAGAAATTGACCAATAGCTTCTTGCCGGCAAAGTCGGCGATCGTCATGGGCTTCCCCGCTTCATCGGTGAAGCCGAGATCGGCATAGCCTCGCCCCTCGCCCGTGCCTTGCACGGCGGCCAGCAAGCCAACGGCCGCATCGTCGATTTTCGCGCCCTTCACCGTCTGCGCCTCGCACTGCTTGGCCTGCGCTGGCATGAAGTTGCCAATGCCGAGGGTTGCGACTAGTGCTAGCGCCATGCTGCCGGCAACGATGGTCCAGAACCGCATCTTCGTCATCTTGCGGGGCGGTGCGGGGCTTTGGTCGGTCATTCGTCTACCGTTGGAGTTGAGATGAGCAATCGCATGTGGGGCGGCCGTTTCGCGACCGGTCCCGACGCCATCATGGAAGAGATCAACGCCTCCATCGGCTTCGACCAGCGGCTCTTCAAGCAGGACATCGCCGGGTCTATCGCACATGCCACGATGCTCGCGGAAGTGGGCATTCTGACCGGGGCGGATCGCGACGCGATCATTGCCGGTTTAAAGTCCGTGCTCGCCGAGATCGAGGCCGGCAAGTTCACATTCTCGCGCTCGCTCGAGGACATTCACATGAATGTCGAGAGCCGCCTGAAGGATCTGATCGGCGATCCCGCCGGCCGCCTCCACACCGCCCGCTCGCGCAACGACCAGGTGGCGACCGATTTCCGCCTCTATGTCCGCGACGCCATCGACACACTGCTTGCGCAGATCAAGACCCTCCAGCTCGCCCTCGTGACGCGCGCCGAGGAAGAAGTGGCGACCATCATGCCGGGCTTCACGCATCTGCAGAACGCCCAGCCGGTGACCTTCGGCCATCACCTCCTCGCCTATGTCGAAATGCTCGGCCGCGATTTCGGGCGCTTCGAAGACGCTCGCAAGCGCCTCAACGAGAGCCCGCTCGGCTCGGCCGCCCTCGCCGGCACGCCCTACCCGATCGATCGCGACATGACCGCGAAAGCCCTCGGCTTCGACCGCCCGACCGCCAATTCGCTCGACGCCGTCTCCGACCGCGATTTCATCCTCGAAACGCTGGGCGCCGCCAGCCTCTGCGCCATGCACCTTTCCCGCTTCGCCGAGGAGCTGGTGATCTGGAGCTCGAGCCAGTTCGGCTTCGTCAAGCTTTCGGACAAGTTCACCACCGGCTCGTCCATCATGCCGCAGAAGCGCAACCCCGACGCGGCCGAGCTGATCCGCGCCAAGGTCGGCCGGATCATGGGCGCGCTCACCTCGCTGATGATGGTGATGAAAGGCCTGCCGCTCGCCTATTCCAAGGACATGCAGGAAGACAAGGAAGTCGCCTTCGACGCCCTCGACTCCCTCTCCCTCTCCCTCGCCGCTATGACCGGCATGGTCGAGGACCTGAAGGCCAACCGCGAGAAGATGCGCGCCTCCGCCAATGCCGGCTTCTCCACCGCCACCGACATCGCCGACTGGCTGGTGAAGCAGGCCAATATCCCCTTCCGCGAAGCCCACCACATCACCGGCCAGATCGTCGCGTTGGCCGAGCAGAAGGGCATGAGCCTCGACGGCCTCACCATCGAGGACTTCAAGTTCATCGACCACCGCATCGACAGCCGCATCCACAAGGTGCTGAGCGTCGAAAGCTCGGTCGCCGCGAGGAAGAGCTACGGTGGCACGGCCCCTGAGAATGTCGCGCTGCAAGCGGCCCGCTGGAAGGAAATCCTGACGGGCCAGCCCGCCGAACCGGTGTCGGTGAAGAAATCTGGTGGTCACGGCGACGGCGGCGTGGAGTAAGCTCTCTCCTTGATCCTCCCCTGCGCAGCGGGGGAGGGGGACCAGCGAAGCTGGTGGAGGGCGCGGGGGGGGGGGGGCCCCCCGTTGGGTGGGGGGGGGGGCGACCCCGCGCACCGGCGCCAAATGGAAGCCGCCATGCCCCTTCGCCCCCGTACCCTCCACCTCACCGCCGAGCACCTCGCCCGCATCCCCGTGATCCCGGACCCCGGCCAGCCGAACTATCCCGGCATTCGCCCCGCTGTGGAAGCCGACTACCAGGCCGAGATTAACCGCATCATCGACACCGCGCCCGCCGGCGAGTTCTGGATCTTCGCGCTGAGCTCGCTGATCTGGAACCCGGCCACCGAAACCGACGCCGAGCGCATGGCCGTCGCCAGCGGCTGGCACCGCAGCTTCTGCCTGTTCGACCAGCGCTATCGCGGCAACCCGAAACAGCCGGGCCTGATGATGTGCCTCGATCGCGGCGGCTCCTGCCGCAGCATCGCCTACCGCATCCCGGCCGGCCGCATCCGCGAGAATGTCGACAAGCTCGTCCGCCGCGAAATGAGCATGGTCCCCAACGCCTTCCCCGGCCGCTGGATCAAGCTCATGACCGCCGACGGCCCGCTCACCGCGCTCGCCTTCGCCATCAACCGCAACAGCACCCGCTATGTCGGCGGCATCACCCTCGCCGAACGCGCCGACCGCCTCGCCCAGGCCCACGGCTGGAAAGGCTCGATGGCCGAGTACGTGCTGTCGACGGTGCAGAAGCTCCAAGAATACGGCATCCACGACCGCAACCTCTGGGCCATCCAGAAGCTCGTGGCCGAGCGCATCGACCACCACTGGCCGAAGTAGACCTCCACTGCCGCCACCCCACCGGCTGTCACCCCTGCGAAGGCAGGGGTCCATGTCACAGCCGGCGCCAGCGGAGAGTTGGATCCCCGCCTGCGCAGGGATGACACCGAGGTTGGGGCAAGCACGGGCTTCCATCACCCATCCCAATCCGCCCTATCAACAACTCCAGCTTCCCCTTTTCGCCCCTTTACCCTAGAGCTTCCGCCCGGATTTTCCGGGGCGCTTCATCTTGGTGCATCACTTTGAATATCGCGGCGACAAGCTCTTCGCCGAAGACGTCGACCTGACCCAGCTCGCCGGCAAGGTCGGCACGCCCTTCTACGTTTATTCGGCCGCCACTCTCCGGCGCCACGTGCGGGTCATGCGCGAGGCGTTCGCCGGCATCGATACGCTCGTCGCCTATGCCATGAAGGCCAATTCCAATCAGGCCGTGCTGAAGCTCATCGGCAAGGAAGGCGCCGGCGCCGACGTCGTCTCGGGCGGCGAGCTCGAACGCGCCATCGCCGCCGGCATTCCGCCCGGCAAGATCGTCTTCTCCGGCGTCGGCAAGACTTTTGGCGAAATGCGCCGCGCCCTCGAACTGGGCATCAAGTGCTTCAACCTCGAGAGCGAGCCCGAACTCGAGCGGCTGAGCGATGTTGCCGTATCCATGGGCGAAATCGCCCCGGTCTCAGTCCGCATCAACCCCGATGTCGATGCCGGCACCCACGCCAAGATTTCGACCGGCAAGGCCGAGAACAAGTTCGGCATCCCCTATGCCCGCGCCCGCGAGGTCTATGCCCGCATCGCCGAACTGCCGGGCGTTCGCGCCCTCGGCGTCGATATGCATATCGGCAGCCAGATCACCGACATGCGGCCATTCGACAACGCCTTCGCGCTGATGGCCCAGCTGATCCGCGACCTGAAGGCGGCCGGCCACGATATCCGCCACGCCGATGTCGGCGGCGGCCTCGGCATCCCTTATCATTTCGATCAGGACGCCCCCCCGCTCCCCACCGCCTATGCCGAGATCGTCAAGAAGCACATCGCCCCGCTCGGCGTCTCGCTGGTGCTCGAACCTGGCCGCGTCATCGTCGGCAATGCCGGCATCCTCGTCACCAAGGTCGAATACGTGAAGGAAGGCGGCAAGACCTTCGTCATCGTCGATGCGGCGATGAACGACCTCATCCGCCCCACGCTCTACGAAGCCCATCACGACATCCAGCCCGTGGTCCACTCCAACCTGCCGCACATCACCGCCGACATCGTCGGCCCGGTCTGCGAAACCGGCGACTTCATCGCCCAGGGACGGAAGATCGCCGGCGTCAAGGAAGGCGACCTCCTCGCCGTGATGTCCGCCGGCGCCTATGGCGCGGTCATGGCCTCGACCTACAACACCCGCGCCCTGGTCCCCGAAGTGCTGGTCGACGGCGACAAGTGGCACGTCATCCGGCCGAGGAAGTCGATCGAGGAACTGATCGCCCTCGACAGCGTGCCCGCCTGGATTTGAGCTTTTGAGGGGCAGTGAGTCCCCTCCTCCACCGGCTGTCACCCCTGCGAAGGCAGGGGTCCAACTCACAGCCCGCGCCAGCCGCGCAGGGATGACATCCGATTGCTTGGCACGAGCGTGGCCACCAATCGCCACTGCTGACAAACCCTGTCACCAGCCGCACACTACCATCCGCCTATCCTGACAAGGAGACGCGCGATGCCCGACACACTCACCGACCGCCAGCTCAACCGGGCCACCCTCGCCCGCCAGATGCTGCTCGAGCGCTCCGACATGGGCATCGTCGACGCCGTCGAATGGCTGCTCGGCCTCCAGGCCCAGCAGACGCACGACCCCTATATCGGCCTCTGGACCCGCCTCGCCGGCTTCTCGCACCAGGCCCTCACGGGCCTTATCGTCGATCGCACGCTCAACCGCGCCACCACCATGCGCGGCACGCTCCACCTCCACAGCGCCAACGACCTGATCGGCATCCGCGCCCATATGCAGCCCTTCCTGCGTTCGGTGTGGCAAAGCCAGTTCAAGAAGCGCTCGGGCGGCGCCGATGAAGCCGCCGTCCTGCACCTCGCGCGCGAACTGATGGACGAAAGCCCGATGACCGCCGGCGAACTCGGCAAGCTGCTCAGCCCGCACTTCCCCGGCGCCGAACCGCTGGCGCTCACCATGCTGCTCCAGGCCACCGACACGCTGATCCAGATCCCGCCCACCCGCATCTGGGGCTCCGGCCATCCGCCGGTGGTCACCCGCCTCCAGAACTGGCTGCCCGCCCCCTACGAACGCCCGATCGCCCGCGAAACCCTCGTCCGCCGCTACCTCGCCGCCTACGGCCCGGCGAGCGTCGCCGACATGCAGACCTGGTCGCGCCTCACCAAGCTGGGCGAAGTCTTCGAAGCCCTCCGCCCCGAGCTCGTCACCTTCACCGCCCCCGATGGCCGCGAGCTGTTCGACCTGCCCGACGCCCCGCGTCCGGACCCCGATACCCCCGCCCCGGTCCGCTTCCTGCCGCTCTACGAGAACGCCTATCTCGGCTACGACAATCGCCGCCGCATGCTGGCCGAGCTCGACGAGAAGCGCATCAACCTCTTCGCCGATTTCAAGCCGGCGGTCCTCGTCGACGGCACCATCGCCGCCGGCTGGAGCATCGAGACCAGGAAGCGACACGCCGCTCTCAGCATCCAGCCCCACCGCAAGCTCACAAAAGCCGAGATCGCCGACCTCGAACGCGAGGGCGACCGGTTCGTCCGCTTCATGGAAGAGAAGGCGGAGGGCTGGTCCGTGGAAGTCGCAAAGTTTGAGGCCTAGGCGCCGGCCCCTCGTGATCCTCCCCTGCGAAGCGGGGGAGGGGGACCAGCGAAGCTGGTGGAGGGGGCGGCGGCTAGCACGACTGCCTAACCCACCAGCCCCTGCTGCGCCAACGACACGATCTCGGCCGGCCGGCCATTCAGCGCATCGTCCACCTTGGCCAGCACCTGCTGCAGCGTGAAGGGCTTGGGGATCACGTCGTAGATCAGCTGGTCGAGCCCGTGCGCCCGTTCGCGCTGGTCGGCAAAGCCGGTCATCAGCACGATCGTCACCTCCGGCCAGCTCGCTGCGACGTTGAGCGCCAGCGCAATCCCGTCCATCACCGGCATCTTGATATCGCTCAGCAGCAGGTCGAAGCGTCCGGCCTCGGCCAGCATGACTTCCGAGGCGAGACCGCCATCCTCGGCTTCCACCACTTCGTGGCCCATATGCTGCAGCGCGCGGCTCACGAAGGCACGCACCCCATCATCGTCTTCGGCTAGCAGGATCCTGGCCATCGTCAGTGCGTCTCTTCAACCGGTTCGTGTTCAGGCAATTCCGTCGCGTGCGCCGCGGGCTCGGCATGCACCGGCTCCACCGGCGCGACAGCCGGCGTCGCCTCGCGCGCCATCCGGCCATCCGCGAAAGTCAGTCGCAGCTCGCGTGCTGCCGCCGGCGGCGCCGCAAGCTCGGCCGACAGCTCCACCACTTCACCCGGCGCCACGTCCGGCGCAGGTGGCATCACGCTCCACTCGTAGACCGATGCGCCATGCTCATCGAGCAACGTCACCACCACTGGCGGGATCGACATGCGCCGACCGCTCACCGCCCTGATTTTGGCCTTTACCGTCAGCGCGGCCTCTTCGCCGCGTCGCGTCGTCAGCGTCGTGACATCGGAGAATTCGAGGCCCACGACATTCACCGGCATGCCGATCGCGGCATAGACCCCGGCCATATCCGGCAGCGCCCGCACGATATCGGTCCGGAACATCCAGCCCCCCGCCAGCATGGCGACGAGCAGCAGCACTGCCACCATCCGTACCACCGGATAGAGCCGAGCCAGCGGCAACCCACGCTGCGGCTTCTCGGCCGCCTTGGGTTTCGGCGCCTCGGACGGCTTTGCCGGCGCATCCGCCACGCGGGGGGCAATGGCCGCCTTGATCTCGGCAATCGACTTCACCACCTCGGGCGGTGGCGGCGCCTCGGCCGGCATGAGCTTGCGCAGCGAACTCGGCACGGCGGCAAGTTCGCCGCGCTTTTCCACCGCGGTGAATTCGCGGTCGAGCGCTTCCTCCTCGCTCGCCGTGAACAGCCGATCGTCCTCCGGCTCGGGCGTCGGTGCCTCGGCCAGCCACGATTTGCCGCAATGCGCGCAGGATACCGTCCGCCCGCGCTCGCCCAGTGCCTCGGGGGGCACCTGGTAGCGCGTGCCGCAATGCGGGCAGGCAATGACGACCGTTGCGGGCATGGGTGAACGCATGGGCGCGAACCTATCCCCCGTGCGGTTAAGTTTCCTCAAACCGCGCAACCCAGTCCGGCCCCGCCGGCCACCAAGATTTGGGCTGAATTGTCGGTGACAACGCCGCCGGCATGAATCTGCCGCTGTTATGATGCCCTCAACTGATTCGGAGCGGGTTGGCCCGGTGATCGAGTTCTCCAATGTCGGCCTGCGCTATGGGCAGGGCCCAGAGATCCTGCGCGATCTCACCTTCCGCATCGAACCCGGCACCTTTCATTTCCTCACCGGCCCATCGGGCTCCGGCAAGACGTCGCTCCTCAAGCTCCTCCTCTTGTCGCTGAAGCCGACGCGCGGCCGCGTCACCCTGTTCGGCAAGGATACCTCCGCGCTCGATCAGGACGCGCTGCTCCAGATGCGCCGCCATATCGGCATCGTGTTCCAGGAGTTCCGCCTTCTCGATCACCTGACCACCTTCGAGAATGTGGCCCTGCCCCTGCGCGTCCTCGGCGAGCCGGAATCGGCCTACAAGGCCAATGTCACCGAGCTCCTGCAATGGGTCGGCCTCGGCGAGCGTCTCGATGCCCTGCCGGCGGTGCTGTCGGGCGGCGAGAAGCAACGCGCCGCCATCGCCCGCGCCGTCATCGGTCGCCCCGACATCCTTCTCGCCGACGAGCCCACCGGCAATGTCGATCCCGAACTGTCGCTGCGCCTCGTGCGGCTCTTCGCCGAGCTCAACAAGATGGGCACCACCATCATCCTCGCGACGCACGAGCTGCCGCTGCTCGACAGCTTCCCCTTCCCGCGCATGAACCTCACCGAGGGCCAGATCGTGTTCAGCGAGGGCGGTGCGTCATGATCGCCATCCCACGCTTTCCCGGCCTCGCCTCCCGCCAGAACAGTTCGGCCATCGTGCCCGAACGCTCGGTCGCTGGGCGCACCCTGGTTCTGCTCATCGCGATCATGACCTTCCTTTCCGCCGTGACGCTGGGCGGCGTGGTGCTGGTGCAGAAGTCGGCCATTGCCTGGTCGTCCGATGTCGGCCGCGAAATGACCATCCAGATCCGCCCGGTCGAGGGCGAGGTGATGGAATCGAACATTCGCACCGCCGTGGCGCTCGCCGAAGCCACCCCCGGTGTCGCCTCCGCTCACGCGCTGACCCTCGAGGACAGCCAGAAGCTGCTCGAGCCCTGGCTTGGCGCCGGCCTCGATCTCACCGCCATCGATATCCCGCGCCTCGTCGTCGTCGAGCTCGCCGATCCCGCCGAAGCCGACGTCGAAAAGCTGCAGCGCGACCTCGCGGCCGTGAAGGGCGCGAGCCTCGACACCCACGCAGCCTGGCGCCAGCAGCTCAACGTCATGGCCGGCACCATCGTCGCCTCGGGCCTGCTCGTCCTCGCGCTGATCGTCGTCGCCACCGTCCTCGCCATCGTCTTTGCGACACGCGGCACCATGGCCTCCAACCGCGAAATCGTCGACGTGCTGCACTTCATTGGCGCCTCGAACAATTTCATCGCCGGCGAATTCCAGGGGCGCTTCCTCACCATCGGCTTCCGCGGCGGCATTTTCGGCGGCATCGCCGCGCTCGCCTTCTTCTTCCTCGTCGGCCTCGCCGCCGGCTCGGTCGTCCCGCAGGAAGCCGGCCAGCAGCTCGGCATCCTCTTCGGCCGCTTCGCCCTCGGCATAGACGGCATGCTCGGCATCCTCGCCGTCATCCCCGTCATCGCAGCGCTGACCGCCATCACCTCGCGGCTGACGGTGCGGCGCTTCCTGCAGCGCATTTCCTGACCCCACGCACCGGCCCACTCCCCCTCGACGGGGGAGGCAAGCAAAGCTTGGCGGCTCTGCCGCCTAGCGGCGCTCGGGGGGGGTGCGCCAAGTGCTCGATGCCATCGCTCCGTACGCGTCGCACGTTGACCCCGCGCCCGATTCCACCCACCCTGCCCGTCCACTCGGGGGAGGGACCATCGTGGTCGTGATTCAGGCGATCCGCTCGCTGCTGTTCTATGCCTTCTACCTGGGCCAGACCGTACCGCTCGCCATCATCGTCGGCCTCACCGCGATCATCTGGGGCCGCACCCGGGTCGGCTGGGCCATCGCCATGTATTGGATCCGCTCCAACCTCTGGGCCCTGCGCTGGATCGCCGGCATCAAGACCGACGTCGCCGGCACCGGGAACATCCCCGAAGGCCCCTGCATCATCGCCTCAAAGCACATGAGCGACTGGGACATCTTCGCCCTCCTCCCCGGCGCCCGCCGTCCCGCCTTCATCGCCAAGAAGGAGCTGATGGACATCCCGTTCTTCGGCCAGGCGGCCCGCGCCTTCCACACCATCCGCATCGACCGCTCCGAGGGCGGCGACGCCATCCCGCTGATGCTGGCCGACGCCAAGGCCGCGCTCGACCATGGCGCCCGCATCATCATCTTCCCCGAAGGCACCCGCAAAGCCCCGCTCGACCCCCACGACTACCGCTACGGCGTGGTCCGCCTCTACGAAGGCCTCAATGTTCCGGTCGTCCCTGTAGCGCTGAACTCGGGCCTGTTCTGGGGTCGCAATTCCCTGCTGCTCTGGCCCGGCACCGCCCGCGCCCGCTTCCTCCCCGCCATCCCGCCGGGCCTCCCCGCCGACGAGTTCCGCACCCGCCTCATCGAGGCCATCGAAGGCGAGACCAACCGCCTGATCCTTGCGGCAGAAGCCGAAGGATTGAGCCGTCCGCTCACCCCGGAACTGGCCGCGCGACTCGCCGATCTGAAACAAGGGATCGCCCCTAAAGCCGCCGAACCCACTATATCTTGACGAGAATCGCGACGCAGCCCATAGCTATAGCTGTCGGGTCTGGCGGGGCTTGACATTTGTCTCAAATTTGTTCTACATTTGTTCCCCTTCGTGAGGGTGGGAGTTGGGGATGGTGCCGACGCTGGATCGTACATTGCTGGAGACCGCATCCCAGCATCCGGTGAACTGGCGCGGTCGCTCCGGCCGCTTCTACGCGCTCGAACCACGCCCCCTGCAAACCTTCAGTTTTCGTGGCGATGAGCTCTACCTGATCGCGCTCGGCCCGCATGTCATGTGGGCCGGCGGCGCCCTCGATCTCGTCGAAGACCCCGTGAGCCGCGCCCGCTTCCGCCTGGCCATGTCCTGCGCCGATCGCGTCTTCCGCGTCGAAGCCAGCCCCGACGCGGTGGAACGCCTGACCATAGTCTGGGACCTCGAAGGTGCCGAACCGGTACTGGGTCTGAACGCGGCGTAAGTCCGCACGGACTTTGCCAACCCACCGGCTGTCACCCCTGCGAAGGCAGGGGTCCATCTGACAGTTCGGGCCGGCGGCGAAATGGATCCCTGCCTTCGCAGGGATGACAATCGAGTTGTGTTTCCGCCTCTAAGCCGTCCTCACCACCGGCACATCCACCCCACCCAACGCCGCGACCACCTCGTCGAGATACCGATCCCGGATCCCGAGCTCGTTCAGCCGCCGCGCCGTCTCGAGCACATATTCCGGGTTCGCTCCGGACTCGCCGACGCCCATCCGCACCAGCCGCACCTGCTCGGCAATGGCGAGCTTGCCGGCATATTGCAGGTGCTGCGTATCGGCGAGGAACACCAGCGCCGACACCACCCGGCCATCGGCCAGCACCAGCGGCCGCGTCGCCTCCTTGTAGACGCCGCGATCCATCTCCCGCTCGCTGAGATAGGCATGCACCTCCGGCCAGTCCGCGTCGGCGACCTCGAACGCCATGCCCCGGCACGAGCCGCCCGGCATCAGCCCGAACACCAGTCCCGGCCGCACCTCGGTACCCCGATGCCGATACGAATAGATGCAGAGCCGTCGGTGCACGCCGCGCAGCAGCGCCACCTGCTGGCCGGCGAATTGAAAGCCGGGCCGCCAGATCAGCGAACCGTAGCCGAATACCCAATGCGTGGATTGTTGCTGCATCCAGCCCAGATCGCCTTGCCGCGGTCACGTTCCTATCGATACGGAAGGAACCGCGCAACCGGTGCGCCGGCATGGGAGATTTGAACGGTGCGGAAGTTTCTCTGGCTCGCGATCGCGGTCGTCGTCGTCGTGGCCGGCTGGACCGCGGGCTGGTTCTGGGCCGCCGGTGAAGCGAGGCGCCAGATCGAAACGCTGATGGCCGGCGATGGCGAAACCGCCCCGCAGGTCAACTGCGGCACGTTCAACGTCTCCGGCTTCCCCTTCCGCTTCGATCTCGATTGCGTCGATGCCACCCTCGTCGACCAGGATCTCACCGTCACCCTCCCGGGCCTGCGCGCCAGCGTCCTCGCCTACAACCCGACCCACCTGGTCTTTTCGGCCAAGGGCCCCGCGACGTGGTCCGATGCCTTCAGCGGCAGCCAGCGCCGGCTCGATTTTTCGAAGTTCGAAGGCAGCCTCCGCCTCACCGCCGGCGACCTGATCCGCGGCCTTTCCGGCGAGACCTGGCGCATCGCCAGGTTCTCGATCCTGGGCGACGAACTGATCGTCACCGACATCGTCGCCGGCGACGTCTTCGAAGCCAGCGCCCGCCATCTCGAAGCCCATCTCGTCGATGTCCCCGCCGGCCTCGACCTCGCCGCCGGCACCTCGACGCTCGCCCAGTACATCCGCGCCGATGGCCTCACCCTGCCCGGCCTCACCATCTACGATGGCGACATCACCCTCGAATCCGAGCTCACGGGCCTCCCCGCCGATATCCGCGATCTCGCCGCTTCCGCCTCACCGGTGCGCGACTGGCAGGCGCGCGGCGGCACGCTGAAACTCACGCGCCTCACCGGCAACCAGGCGAGCCCCGAGGAGTCGTTCGATATAACAGGTGATCTTCGCCTCAATGGCGGCGGCTATGTCGAGGGCAGTCTCGACTACAAGACGAAGGCCGTGCTCGACCGGCTCAGCCAGGTCGTCACCCCGCTCAACCTCGCCATGCTGAAAGGCGCCCCGCAACCCGACGGCACCTTCGCCAACACGCTGACCATCGCCGACGGCCAGGTGAAACTCCTGACCTTCGTCTTCATGTACCTGCCGCCGCTGTTCTGAGAAGTTGCCCTCGGAGCCCAACACACCCACCGGCTGTCACCCCTGCGAAGGCAGGGGTCCATCTCGCAGCAAGCGCTGTCGGCACCATGGATCCCTGCCTTCGCAGGGATGACAATCGAGTAAGCCGAACGCTCAGCGCTCAGGCGTCCTCGCCGCCACCGTGCTCGCGCACCTGGAACGCCGGCGTATCCTCCGGCGGCGTCACCACTGCGTCGGCGCCATGCGGCCGGCCGAAATCCGGCGCCGCCGTTTCCTGTCCGGCCGTAATGATCGAGCGCCGCACCGCCCGCGTGCGCGTGAACAGCTCCTGCATCCCCGACCCATCGCCCACCCGCACCATGCGCTGCAGCGCCGACAGGTCCTCGAGGAAGCGCCCGAGCATCTCGAGCACCGCATCGCGATTTGTCAGGAACACGTCGCGCCACATTACCGGATCGGACGCGGCAATGCGGGTGAAATCGCGGAAGCCCGACGCCGAGAACTTGATCACCTCCGACTTCGTATCGGCCTCGAGATCGGAGACCGTGCCCACGATATTGTAGGCGATGAGGTGCGGCACGTGGCTGGTGATCGCCAGCACCATGTCATGGTGGTCGGCATCCATGCATTCCACATTCGAGCCGAGCGCGCCCCAGAACGACACCAGCCGGTCCACCGCCACCGGATCGACTGCCGGCCGCGGCGTCAGCACGCACCAGCGATTGACGAACAGGTCGGCAAAGCCGGCAGCCGGCCCCGAATGTTCGGTGCCTGCCAGCGGATGGCCGGGAATGAAGTGAATGCCGGCCGGCAGCAGCGGCTCGATCACCTTCATGACGTGGCCCTTCACCGAGCCCACGTCCGAGAGAATTGCGCCGGGCCGAAGGCTGTCGCGGATCTGCCCCGTCACTTCGCCGTAGACGCCCACCGGCGTGCAGAGGATGACGAGATCCGCCCCCTCCACCGCTTCGGCCGCATCGAGCGTGTAGATGTCGCCCAGCCCGAGCGAGCGCGCCTCCTCCAGCGTCGCCGCCTTGCGCGTGGTGATCGCAATGGTCTTGGCCAGCCCCTTGAGCCGCACCCCACGCGCGATCGACGAGCCGATAAGCCCGATACCAATGAGGGTGATCTTGTCGAACATCAACGTTCCCCCGGCGCGCCGAACGCCTTCAACACCTCGACCACGGCCCGCATGTCGTCTTCGAGCCCTATTGAAATCCGCAACCCTTCGGGGATGCCATAGCCGTGCATCTCGCGCACCAGCAGCCCCTTGTCGCGCAGTGCCGAGAACGCCGACTTCGCCGTCGCCACATCCTCGAACAGCGCCAAGACGAAATTGCCCTGGCTCGCCGGCACCCGGATCGCATTGCCGCTCAGCGCCGCAGTGATCCAGCCGCGCCACTTCGCATTGTGCTCGCGCAGTTTCGCCGTGAACGCCACATCGCGCGCCGCGGCAGCCGCCGCCGCCTGCCCCGACAGCGATACGTTGAACGGCCCGCGAATGCGGTTGATTGCATCGACCACATGCCCGGGCCCGTACATCCAGCCGACCCGCTCGCCGGCAATACCCATCTTCGAAAACGTCCGCACCATCACGACGTTCTGCGCGGCATCGACGAGGTCGATCCCGACCGAATAGTCGTCCGCCGTCACATACTCGGCATAGGCGCTGTCGACGACCAGCAGGATGTCCGGCCGCAGGGCGCGATGCAGCCGCTCCACTTCCGCCTTGCTCAGGTAGGTTCCGGTCGGGTTGTTCGGGTTGGCGAGGAACAGCACTTTCGTGCGCTCCGTCACCGCCGCCAGCAGCTTGTCGACATCGGCGCGGTACTCGGTCTCGGGCGCCATCACGATCTCGGCCGAGGCCCCGCGGGTGATGATCGGATAGACGTTGAAGCCATACTGGCTCATCACCGCCTCGTCGCCCTCACCCAGATACACCTGCGCCAGGAGGTGCAGGATATCGTCCGAACCAAAGCCGCAGACGATCCGCTCCGGCGCGATCCCATGCACCTCGCCCAGCGCCGTACGCAACTCGCGCGACGATCCTTCCGGATAGATGTGCATCTTGGCCGCCATCGCCCGATAGGCCTCGATCGCCTTGGGGCTCGGTCCCAGCGGGGACTCGTTGGCCGAAAGCTTCACGAGCCTCACGCCGGCCGGCGTATCCGACCGGCCCGGGACATAGGGGGCAATCTTGTTGATGCCGGGTTGCGGCACGGGGCGGACGGGCGTGTCGGTCATGTTCACTTGAAGCGTCGGCGAAATCGGGCCGGACCATATGGGAACACCCCCGCCGTTGCAAAGGAATCCCGGCCCGTTGCGGCGCGCGTTCTGCTACACTGGCCAGGCATGTTCGTCGGCACGGAGGAGGTTTCGATGACGGCAATGAACATCGTGCATGTGCGCGTGAAGCCCGGCGGTGACGAACAGTTCCTCGCCATCCACCGCACCTTCGGCCAGAACCGCCCGGACGGCTCGCGCAATTTCTGGGTCGTCAAGACCGGCGAGCACACCTACTGCGTCGTTGGCGAGTGGGAGAGCCCCGAGGCGCTCGTCGCCGCCCGCCCGGCCATGATCGCCAATCTTGACAGGTTCCGCCCCCTGCTCGAGGACCTCGGCGGCGGCCGCGGCGTCACCGAGCCCTGGTCGGGCGAAGTGGTAGTCAACCTGCGCGCCCAGCTCGAAGCCGAGAACGCGGTCTAGGGTCCGAGAACCGCGGCAATAGCCTCGTGATCGCACCCCACCGGCTGTCATCCCTGCGAAGGCAGGGATCCAGCTCTAAGCTCGCACGGGCTCTGCAGTCAGGCCCTCTCCCCTTGTGGGAGAAGGTGGCCGAAGGCCGGATGAGGGGCGGCAGACGCAGTCTGCCCGATCGGAGCAACAGCGACGAGCGCCGCCACCCGCCCCGTCGCCTACCGCTCCAGCCCCTGCATCGCCGCCTGCGGCGACATTGCCGGCACGCGCACATAGCGCTCGGCCCGCTTCCGCCGTGGCACGGCCGGGAACAGTTCCTTGCGCGCCAAAACGCAATGGACACCGGCAAAGGTCGGCCCGAACAGTCGCCCGGCCCGCTCGAAAAAGCGTGCCGATTTCAGCACCAGCGGCATCTGCGAGGGCGGCAGGTAGAGCGCGTCCTTCCACAGCTCGGGCACGAAGCTGTGGTCGCGCAGCAACCGCTCGAGCTGCCCGCGCGAAAACGCCCGCCCGTCGCCGAACGGCGTCGTATCGAGCGACGACCAGGTGCCGCGCCGCTTCGGCACCACGATGATTAGTCGCGCGTTCGGCGCCGAGACGCGCCACAGCTCACGCATCAGCTCCTCGGCATCCCCGACATGTTCGAAGGCATGCACCGCTATGGTGAGATCGACTGCGGCATCGGTCAGCGGCAGTTCCAGCGGATCGCACAGCACCGTATGCGACGGGCCCTCGCGCGGCCAGGCCGATGCGCCCTGCCGGCCCGGCATCGCCGCGATCACCCGCTCGGCCTTGTCGAGCGTGAAGCGCATATAGGGCGTCGCAAAGCCCAGGCCCAGCACGCGCTTGCCCTTCACGTCGCCCGCAAAGCGCACGATCTCCGAGCGCAGCAGCGCCCGCGCGATATTGCCCAGCGGCGAGCGATAAAATCCAATCAGTCGCTCGACATGGGATGTCATGGCGTTGTCCCCAAACCTTGTCTAGTTTGTCTCATGTTTTGCGGCCGCCTGTCACCCGGGGCGGCTTACTCCCGCCATCGGAGACTCCTCTTCGTGCCGCTTGTTATCGATGTCTTTCTTTGCCGCACCGACAATTTCGGCTACCTCGTCCATGACGTGGCGACGGGCAATACGGCTGCCGTCGACGCGCCCGATGCCAAGGCCATCAAGGCGGCCGTCGCCAAGCGCGGCTGGCACCTCACCGACCTGTTCATCACCCATCACCACACCGACCACGTCGAAGGTATCCCGCAGCTGAAGCGCGAGTTCGGCGTCAAGGTCACCGGCCCCAAGGCCGAGCAACAGAAGATCCTCGGCCTCGATACCGTCGTCTCCGCCAGCGACACTGTCTCGCTCGGCGATACCGACTTCATCGTCATCGAAACGCCGGGGCACACACTGGGCCACATCGTCTACTACGATCCGACCGGCCGGCACCTGTTCTCGGCCGATGCGCTGTTCTCGCTCGGCGTCGGCCGCATGTTCGAGGGCACGCCCGGCCCGATGTGGGAAGGCCTCGAAGCCATCCGCGCCCTCCCCGACGATACGTTGGTCTATCCCGGCCACGAGTACACCGCCGCCAACGCCGCCTTCGCCCTCAGCGTCGATCCGCGCAACCCGGCCCTCAACATTCGCTCCGCCGAAGTGAAGCGACAGGTCGAGTCCGGGCGCTTCACCATTCCGGTGACCCTCGGCATGGAAAAAGCGACGAACCCCTTCCTCCGCGCCGACCAGCCGGCCCTCGCCAGGGCTATGAGCCTCGCGACCGACGCCCCACCGGCCAACGTGTTCGCAGCACTCCGCAAGGCCAAGGACGAGTTCAAGGGATAGGGTTTGGGCGCATCGGCACGCGGAAAGCCGGTATCGCCCCCCAGCGCGCGCGGTTAACCCTCTCTTAGCAAATCACGGGAAACCGGCCGCATTTCATTGCAACCTTGTCCGGTGGTTGCGACGTTGATCGTCGCTACCTACGTGGAACGCAATGCAAGAAGCCGACAAAGAGCGCCCGATCTTCCGCCTGCCGGGGAGCATACCCACCCCGCGCGAAGTGCTGCGCCTCGTCCCCGCCTCGATCCATGCCGATTTCGTCAGCCAGGTCCTGGTCAGCCGCCACGCCGTGCCGGACGACGACCCGCGTCTCATCACCGAACAGGCCGTTACCGCCTACGACAAGGGCGCCCGCATCGCGGTCCGCCGCATGCCCGCCGGCTACCGCAAGACCATCGTCACCTGAGTTCAGGCCCTTTTCGTGCCTTCGCCACCGCTGTCATTCCCGCGAAGGCGGGAATCCAGCTCGCAACCCGCGCGAGTAGAGCAGCTTTTATCCCCCTCTCCCCTTGAGGGAGAGGGGTGCCCGAAGGGCGGGGTGAGGGGCAGTTAGTTCATCGACACGTCGCGTCCGGCGCCCGTGATCGACACGGTGAAGCCGGCAACCACGTCGACGATCGCCATCATCATCAGGATGAAGAACACCGAACTGGCGGCCGCGCCGACGAGCAGGAACTCGACGAGGAAGATCACGAACACCACCACCGAGAGCATGTGCTCGATCACCGAGTTGCGTCCGGTATTGGTGGATTTGATCACTTCGAAGAACAGGCACACGAGCCCGACGACCAGCAGCAGGTCACCCGCCGTCAGCGACCAGGCGACGCCCGACACCATCGGAATGGTCAACAGCTGTTGCGCCCAGCCGCCCGGGTTGCCGCCCATGAACAGGAACGCCACGAAATTGTAGACGATCAGCGGAATGAGCAGCAGCGGCGGAATAAACGCCCCACCACGCGTCGCGCGCCCGCCCGGCGGAATGAACACGGTATTGTCGGACATCGCGGCAACTCCTGACTGCGTCTGGTGGCGGACAATGCCAAAGCAACACGAGCGGAGCTAGCCCCGCGAGGAAATTTCACACCGTTGCTATGAAAGGCGCGATGTCTCAGTCGTCACTCCCTCCCCCCTTGTGGGGAGGGGGGACCCGCGCAGCGGGTGGGTGGGGGTGGCCCCAAGCACCAGCCTCCATGATCCTCTCCCGTTCACGGGGGAGGGGGACCGCCAAAGGCGGTGGAGGGGGGCGACGGGAAGCGCCGAGCCTAAACCTTCAGCGGCCCAACCATCTGCTCGGGCTTCACCTCGGCGTCGAACTCCTCGCCGGTGAGCAACCCCAGGTTGATCGCCTCCTCACGGAGCGTCGTGCCATTCTTGTGCGCGGTCTTCGCGATCTTTGCCGCGTTATCGTAGCCGATCTTGCGGTTCAGCGCCGTCACCAGCATCAGCGACTGGTCGACCAACTGCTTGATCCGCTTCTTGTCCGGCTCGATCCCCACCGCGCAATTGTCGTTGAAGCTCTTGGCCGCATCGGCCAGCAACCGCACCGTCTGGAGGAAATTGTACGCGATCACCGGCTTGAACACGTTGAGCTCGAAATTGCCCTGGCTCGCCGCAAAGCCGATCGCCGCGTCATTGCCCATCACCTGCGCCACGACCATGGTCATGGCCTCCGACTGGGTCGGATTGACCTTGCCCGGCATGATCGACGAACCCGGCTCATTCTCGGGAATGGTGATCTCGCCCAGGCCCGACCGCGGACCCGAAGCCAGCCAGCGCACGTCATTGGCGATCTTCATGAACGCTGCCGCGAGCTGCTTCAGCGCGCCGGACGTGCCCACGAAGGCATCGTGCCCCGCCATCAGCGCGAACTTGTTGGGCGCCGTGATGAACGGATGCCCGGTCAGCGTCGCGATCTCGCCCGCAACCGTCTCGCCGTATTTCGGATGCGCATTAAGCCCGGTGCCCACCGCCGTACCGCCCAGCGCCAGCTCGTAAAGCTGCGGCAGCGTCGCGCGGATGGCCTTGAGCGCGAGATCGATCTGCGCCACCCAGCCCGAAATCTCCTGGCCCAGCGTCAGCGGCGTCGCATCCTGCAGGTGCGTGCGGCCGATCTTGACCACGCCCATGAATTCCTTGGCCTTGGCGTCGAGCGTGTTGCGCAGCAGCATGACGCGGTCGATCAGGTAGTCCTCGATCGCCGCCACCGCCGCGATATGCATCGCCGTCGGGTAGGTATCGTTGCTCGACTGGCTCATGTTGACGTGATCGTTCGGATGGATCGGCTTTTTCGATCCCATCACCCCGCCGGCCATCTCGATGGCGCGGTTCGAGATCACTTCGTTGACGTTCATGTTCGACTGGGTACCCGACCCGGTCTGCCACACCACCAGCGGAAAATGGTCGCCGAGCTTGCCCGAAATCACCTCGTCGCTCGCAGCGACGATCAGGTCGCGCGTCGCTTCGTCCATCAGCCCGAGCTTGTGGTTGGCGAGCGCAGCCGCCTTCTTCAGGATGCCGAAAGCCCGGATGATCTCGGTCGGCATCTTCTCGCCGCCAATATCGAAATTGGCCAGCGATCGGGCCGTCTGCGCCCCATAGTACTTCTCGGACGGCACATTGATGGTGCCCATGGAGTCGGATTCGACGCGCGTACCCATGCCGGAAATTCCTCGTACGAATGGAAACGGCCGGCTCCCGAGTCCGGGGCCGGCCGCTATTATTGTTCTTGGTTCTGCAAGTGAGCCTCAGCCCGAAGGCTTACGACTTCTTGGGCTCGAGGATCTGCCGGCCGCGATACATGCCGGTCTTGAGGTCGACGTGGTGCGGACGGCGCAGCTCGCCCGAATCCTTATCTTCGACGTAAGCCGGGGCACCGAGGCCATCGGCGGAGCGACGGAAACCACGCTTCATCGGCGAGGTCTTGCGCTTGGGCACTGCCATGGTCGTTACTCCTGGTTCAATAGCGTTTCGCCGAAGACGTTTCCGGCAAGTAACAGACAGGGTCTGTCGGGAATTGGGCGGGTCTATAAATCACAATCGTCCGCATGGGAAGGGGCGAAATAGACCGAAACGCTGCTTTGCCGCACCATTCCGATGCCGACACAAATCCGCTACAAGCGCGTGACCCTGCCGGACATGCCTCCCCCGTGACCTACTCCTTTAACGCCGATCTCGCCAGCGCCGCCGCCGATACCGAGCGCGCCCTCGAAACCCTGCTGGCCACCGGCAGCCTTTCCGGCCCGGGCCCCGCGCCCGAGCGCCTCGTCGCCGCCATGCGCCACGGCAGCCTGAACGGCGGCAAGCGCCTGAGGCCGCTTCTCGTCCGCCAGGCCGCCCGCGTCTTCGGCGTGCCCGACGCGGCAACCACCACCACCGGCCTCGCGATCGAGCTCGTCCACTGCTACTCGCTCGTCCACGACGACCTGCCCGCCATGGACGACGACGACCTCCGCCGCGGCCAGCCCACCGTGCACAAGGCCTATGACGACGCGACCGCCATCCTCGCCGGCGATGCGCTGCTCACCCACGCCTTCGCCCTTCTCGCCGGCGACGCCGCCCATCCCGACCCGACCGTGCGCGCAAAGCTGGTGCTCGAACTCGCCACCGGTGCCGGTGCCGGCGGCATGGTCGGCGGCCAGATGCGCGACATCGAGGGCGAGACGAGCTTCCTCACCGAGCGCGCCATCGCCCAGATGCAAGCCATGAAGACCGGCGCCCTGATCCGCGCCGCCGTCCGCATGGGCGCCACCCTGGGCGGCGCGACTGACGCGGAACTCGCTCACCTCACTACCTACGCCGAAGCCGCCGGCCGCGCCTTTCAGCTCGCCGACGACATCCTCGACGTCACTGCGACGCCCGAAAAAATGGGCAAGGCCACCGGCAAGGATGCGGGGGCGGGAAAGCAAACCATCGTCGCCCGCATCGGCGTCGACGCCGCCCGCCGCCAGCTCGGCGAAGTCATCCACGACGCCCTCAGCGCCCTCCTCCCCTTCGACGACCGCGCCCAGGGCCTGCGCGAAACTGCCAAATTCTTCGCCGAGCGCGAGAACTGATACTTCGGAGACCACATGTCCCTTGAATCCGTAAAAGCCGACCTCGCCACCCGTGCGCCGGACCTTGCCGTCATCGTCACCGAGGACTCGACCGCCACCGTCGATCTCGCCGCCGCCGTCCACGGCGTCGCCCCCGGCCAGATCGCCAAGACCCTCGCCATCCGCGTCGGCGATAGCGAATTCCTGCTGGTGACGCGCGGCGATGCCCGCCTCTCCAACCAGAAGGCAAAGGCCGCATTCGGCGGCCGCCCGCGCATGCTCGGTCCCGAGGACGTCCTGCGGCTCACCAGCCACCAGGTTGGCGGCGTCTGCCCCTTCGGCCTCCCCGCCCCGCTGACCATCTACTGCGACGTTTCGCTGAAGATCTACGACGAGGTCATCCCCGCCGGCGGCTCCACCCACGCCTCGGTGCGCCTGCCCGTGGCGCGCCTCGTCGAGCTCTGCGGCAACAAATGGGCAGACGCCTGCGACGTGCCGGCGGCATGACCGGCTTCCACGTCCTCGCGCTCGATCATGTGCAGCTCGCTATGCCGGCAGGTGGCGAAGACCTCGCCCGCCGCTTCTATCGCGACCTGCTCGGCCTCACCGAAGTACCCAAGCCTGCCAACCTCGCTGCTCGCGGCGGCGTCTGGTTCGAAGCTGGCCCATTGAAGCTACACCTGGGCGTCGAAGCCGACTTCCGCCCGGCCAGGAAGGCCCACCCGGCCTTGCTCGTCGCCAATCTGCCCGCTTTGCTCGCCGCCTGCACCGCGGCCGGCTTTCCGCCCAGCGAGGATGAGCCGCTCGCTGGCTACGCCCGCGCCTATCTCGCCGATCCCTTCGGCAACCGCATCGAAGTGCTCGAACCGCTGGCCTAGAACTGCCGCAAATTCCCCGTCAGCCAAAGCACCACCAGCACCACGGCCAGCAGCCCAAGCCACAGCCAGCGTCTGCGCGCCGCTTCACCGGTGAACAGGAACTCGCGCAGGCGGCTCATTCGGCCGCGGTCTTCTCGGCCACGCCGAAGCGCTTCTCGATATAGTCGGCGACCATCTGCTTGAACTGGTCCGCGACATCGGCCCCACGCAGCGTCGCGACCTTCTGCCCGTCGACGAACACCGGCGCCGCCGGCGATTCGCCCGTGCCCGGCAACGAGATGCCGATATTGGCGTGCTTGCTCTCCCCCGGCCCGTTGACGATGCAGCCCATCACCGCCACCGACATGGTCTCGACGCCCGGATAGCGTTCCTTCCACTCCGGCATCGAGGCCGTGAGGTGATCCTGGATTTCCTTGGCCAACACCTGGAAGGTCTGGCTCGTCGTCCGCCCGCAGCCCGGGCAGGCCGCAACCACCGGCAGGAACTGCCGGAAGCCCATGGTCTGCAGCAGCTCCTGCGCCACGCGCACTTCCTGCGTGCGATCGCCACCCGGCTCCGGCGTCAGCGACACGCGGATCGTGTCACCAATGCCCTGCTGCAGCAGGATGCCCATGGCTGCAGACGAGGCCACGATGCCCTTCGAGCCCATGCCCGCCTCGGTCAGCCCCAGGTGCAGCGCATAGTCGCAACGCGCTGCGAGATCCTGATAAACCGCGATCAGGTGCTGCACGTCCGACACTTTGGTCGAGAGCAGGATGTGGTCGCGCCCGAGCCCCAGCTCTTCCGCCCGCGCCGCCGACAGCAATGCCGACTGGATGATCGCCTCGCGCTGCACCGCCGCCGCCGAAACCGGCGCGGCCGATGCCGAGTTCTCGTCCATCAGTTTGGTCAGGAGCTCTTCGTCGAGCGAACCCCAGTTCACCCCGATGCGCACCGGCTTGTCGTATTTCATCGCCAGTTCGATCAGCGTCGCGAACTGCGTGTCGCGCTTCGCCTTGAAGCCGACATTGCCCGGGTTGATCCGGTACTTGGCCAGCGCCTCGGCCGCCGCCGGATGGTCGGTCAGCAGCTTGTGGCCGATATAGTGGAAGTCGCCCACCAGCGGCACGTTGACGCCGCGCTGCGCCAGCTTGTCGCGAATATACGGCACCGCCGCCGCGCTCTCGTCGCGATCGACAGTGATGCGCACGATTTCCGAGCCCGCCCGCCACAACTGCGCCACCTGGCGCACGGTCGCTTCGATATCGGCCGTATCGGTATTGGTCATCGACTGGACGACGATCGGCGCGCCGCCGCCCACCATCACGCCACCGACATTGACGCCGACCGACTTTCGACGCGGAAGAATGCTCATCGAGATACCTCTAGCCGCCCCAGCAAATAGGCCTTCGAGCCTGACAAGGCAATGTTACGATGCCGTGACCTTGAAGCGCAGCCCATCGCGGACCATGTGTCAGCCATGACCAGATTGCTCGTCCGCTTCATCACCTTCCGCAACGAACTTGCAACGCTGTGGCGCGCCTTCCTCGCGCCCGAAACGCCGCTGCACCTCAAGGCCCTGATGCTGCTGGTGCCAGCCTATCTGCTCAGCCCGCTAGACCTTGTGCCGGACTTCATCCCGCTCCTCGGCTGGCTCGACGACTTCGTCATCGTGCCCCTGCTAGTCGGCTGGATCGTGAAGATGCTGCCCCAGAAGGCCCCGGTCTACGCCCGCACCGCCGACGGCGCGAAGGTGATCGACGGCACGTATCGCCGCCGCTGACTGCTGACAGAAACCAGTCGCACCAGCGCGCAGTGTCTCCGCAACCAACGGAGACACCTATGCCCAGATACTGGATCGCCGTCGCCTCGGCCGAGCATGCCCGCCGCGGCAAGGCCGGCTTCATGCAGGTTAATCACGGCAAGAAGGCCCCGCTGCAGCGCCTCCGCGCCGGCGACGGCATCACCTATTATTCCCCGGCCGAAACCATTGGCGGCAAGGACAAACTCCAGTCCTTCGTCAGCATCGGCCGCGTCGGCGACGAGGAACTCTACCAGGGCACCATGGGCGGCGACTTCACCCCCTGGCGCCGCAACGTCGACTATGCCGACGCCACGGAAGCCCCGATCGCCCCACTCCTCAACCAGCTCGATTTCACCGCCGGCCAGAAGAACTGGGGCTACAAGCTACGCTTCGGCTTGTTTGAGATTTCCGAACACGACTTCAAGCTGATCGCCAAAGCGATGGGCGCTGCCATCTAGCCGCCCCTTCACACTCATTGCCCGCAGTCGTCACTCCCTCCCCCTTGTGGGGAGGGGGGACCGGCGAAGCCGGTGGGTGGGGGTGGCCACGCGCACCGGCGCCAGAATTCGGACAACCCGGAAACAAGCCCCTAAACCGGCTTAGCCCCAGCCGCCATCTCCCAGAACCCGTTCATCGCATCCCAGCGCTTGCGGCTGACCGGCCCGAGATACCGGTGAAAATCCGCCGGGCTCGAACCCTCCGGATGCAGATTCCCGTTCTGCAAATCCTCGATGAATCCAACCACGGCAAGGTTGCTCTCGTCGCTGATCTGCCACCCCGGCCGATCCGTCTCGAGCTGCCGCTCGATTACGTCGAACACCGCCCGCACCTCGTCCTCGCGCCCATCGAGCCTGCCGCGAATGACGTGGCGGACGAAGTCACCCATCCAGATATAGGGAAGCTCGACATCGCCCGCCGCCGGCACGAAGCCGGGGCAGGCGCGGTCGAGATTCACCATCAGTGGCGTCACTCGAACCGAACCAGCAGGTCCTTGGCGTCGATCTGGTCGCCCGGCTTCACCGTCACCTCGGCGACGACCCCATCTGCCTCGGCGTGGATGGCGGTTTCCATCTTCATCGCCTCGATCGACAGCAGCACGTCGCCGGCGAACACCTTGTCGCCCACCTTCACGCCCAGCCCCGAGATCACGCCCGGCATCGGCGCGCCGATCTGCTTGCTGTCGCCGATCGCCGCCTTGGCGCGCACCTTCACCTCGCCGACCTTCAGCCGGTCCGGCACGGTGATCGTGCGCGGCTGACCGTTGAGATCGAAGAAGACGCGCACTTCGCCCTTCTCGTTGGTCTCGGTCCTGCCCTGGTAGTTCAGCACCAGGGTCTTGCCCTTTTCGAGGTCGAGGAACACTTCCTCACCCTCCTTGAGACCGTAGAAATAGATCGGCGTCGGCAGCACTTCGGTCGGGCCGTACTTGTCCTGCGTCTTGACGAAATCCGAGAACACCTTCGGATACATCAGGTACGAAGCGAGCCGCTTGTCGTCGATATCCTCGCCGGTTTCCTTGGCGATCTTTGCCCGCTCGGCCTCGAGGTCCGTGTCCTTGAGGTAGGAACCCGGCCGCTCGGTCAGCGGCGTGCGCCCCTTCAGCACCTTCTTCTGCAGCGCGTCCGGGAAGCCGCCCGGCGGCTGGCCCAGGTCGCCGGCAAAGAACCCCACCACCGAGTCGGGGAAGGCCACGTCGCGGTTCGGATCCTCGACCTCGGCGCGGGTCAGCCCGGCCGACACCATGGCCAACGCCATGTCGCCGACGACCTTCGATGACGGCGTCACCTTCACGATATCGCCGAACATCTTGTTCACGTCGGCATAGGTCTGCGCCACCTCGTGCCAGCGCGACTCGAGCCCGAGCGACCGCGCCTGCTCCTTCAGGTTGGTGAACTGCCCGCCCGGCATCTCATGGAGATAAACCTCGGACGCGCCGCCCTTCAAATCGCTCTCGAAGGCGCGATACTGCGTGCGCACCGCTTCCCAGTAGAATGAGATCTCGCGGATCACCTTGCCGTCTAGCTTGGGGTCGCGCGGTCCGTCCTTCAGCGCCGCGACGAGCGAGCCGAGCGTCGGCTGGCTGGTCGTGCCCGACAGCGCGTCCATCGCCGCATCCACCGCATCGACGCCCGCCTCCACCGCCGCCATGATCGTCGCCGCCGCGGCGCCTGACGTGTCGTGCGTATGGAGGTGGATCGGCAGCCCGATTTCCGACTTCAGCGTCTCGATCAGCTTCTTCGCCGCCGCCGGCTTCAGCAGCCCGGCCATATCCTTGAGCCCGAGCACATGCGCGCCTGCCGCCTCGAGTTCCTTGGCCAGTCCGACATAGTATTTGAGGTCGTACTTCGACCGGTCCGGGTCGAACAGGTCGCCCGTGTAGCAGATGGCGCCCTCCGCGACCTTGTCCGCTTCCGCCACCGCGTCGATCGAGACGCGCATGTTCTCGACCCAGTTGAGGCAGTCGAAGATGCGGAACACGTCGACCCCGCCCTTCGCCGCTTCCTTGACGAAGAACTTCACCACGTTATCGGGGTAGTTCGTGTAGCCGACGCCGTTCGAGCCGCGCAGCAGCATCTGCGTCAGGATGTTCGGCGCGCCCTCGCGCACCGCCGCCAGCCGCTCCCACGGGTCCTCGTTGAGAAAGCGCATGGAGACGTCGAACGTCGCCCCGCCCCAGCATTCGAGCGAGAAGAGGTTCGGCAAGCCGCGCGAATAGGCCTTGGCAATGCTGGTGATATCGATCGAGCGCATGCGCGTCGCCAGCAGGCTCTGGTGCGCATCGCGCATCGTCGTGTCGGTGAACAGCACCTGCTGCTGCGCCTTCATCCAGCGCGCGAGGCCCTTCGGCCCGTCGCGATCGAGGATCTGCTTGGACCCTTCGATGACGATCAGCGGCTCGTATTCCGGCACCCTGGGCGCCGCCGCATCGGCCGGCGGCTTGGGCCGGTCGCGCACTTCCGGATGCCCGTTCACCGTCACGTCGGCGATATAGGTGAGGAGCTTGGTCGCCCGGTCCTGCCGCGCCTTGAAGTCGAACAGCGCCGGCGTCGTATCGATGAAGCGCGTCGTGTAGCGGTTCTCGACGAAATCCGGATGCGTGATGATGTTTTCGAGGAACGCCAGGTTCGTCGCCACACCGCGAATGCGGAACTCGCGCAGCGCGCGATGCATGCGGGCAATCGCCTCGTCCGCCGTCGGCGCCCAGCAGGTGATCTTTTCGAGCAGCGGATCGTAGAACCGCGTCACCACCGCACCGGCATACGCCGTGCCGCCATCGAGCCGCACGCCAAAACCCGTCGCCTCGCGATAGGCGGTGATTCGGCCATAGTCCGGGATGAAGTTCTGCTCGGGATCTTCCGTCGTCACGCGGCACTGGATCGCGTTGCCGTTGAGCCGGATGTCCTCCTGCTTGGGCACGCCGGACTCGGCCGTGCCGATCACCGCACCCTCGAGCAGCCGGATCTGCGCCTTCACGATGTCGATGCCGGTCACGACTTCCGTGACGGTATGCTCCACCTGGATGCGCGGATTCACTTCGATGAAGTAGAACTTGTTCGTGTCCGCATCGAGCAGGAACTCCACCGTCCCCGCCCCGCGATAGTTCGCGGCATTGCCGAGCCGGATCGCCGACGACGTCAGCTCGTCGCGCACGTCCTGCGGCAGGTACGGCGCCGGGGCGCGCTCCACCACCTTCTGGTTGCGCCGCTGCACCGAGCAGTCGCGCTCGAACAGGTGCACCAGGTTCCCGTGATCGTCACCGACCAGCTGCACTTCCACGTGCCGGGCCCGCTCGATCAGCTTTTCGAGATACATCTCGTCCTTGCCGAACGCGGCCTTGGCCTCGCGCTTGCCTTCCGACACTTCGTGGATCAGCGTCGACTCGTCCATGATCCGGCGCATGCCGCGGCCACCGCCGCCCCAGCTCGCCTTCAGCATCAGCGGATAGCCGATCTCGGCGGCCATGCGCTTCACTTCATCCATGTCGTCGGGCAGCGCGTCGGTCGCCGGCACCACCGGCACCTTGGATGCGATCGCCATGTTGCGCGCCGCGACCTTGTTGCCCAGGTCACGCATCGTCTGCGCCCGCGGCCCGATGAAGATGATCCCCGCGTCCTCGCAGGCATCCGCGAATTCCGGCGATTCCGACAAGAGCCCGTAGCCCGGGTGGATCGCGTCCGCCCCCGAAATCCGGGCGATGCGGATATACTCGTCGATCTGCAGATACGCCTCGACCGGGCCCTTGCCCTTGCCGATCAGGTAGGCCTCGTCGGCCTTGAACCGGTGCAGCGCTAGCTTGTCCTCTTCGGCATAGCAGGCGACCGTCTTGATGTTCAGCTCATTGGCAGCACGAAACACCCGGATGGCGATTTCGCTGCGGTTGGCGACAAGGATCTTCTTGATCGGCATCGGTTTTTTGCCCGTGCGAGGAGGGGTTAGGCACTTGCGTGCCGGCAAGGGTCGTCTAGCTCAGCCGCCTGCGAGGCACGAGCCCCGCGCGCCGGCTGGCTCACTTCTGGCTCAGATGTCCCGCAAGATGGGACATGTCGTACCCGGCATGCGCTGCCGCCGTGATGATCTCGTCGGCTGGCGCTTCGCCCGCCTGGCTCAGCGCCCACAGCGTCGTCGAGCGCGTGCCCGAGCGGCAATAGGCGAAGACCGGGCCGGTGCTCCCCTCGAGCACTTGCTTGGTCTGCTCGATCATGTCGGGGCTGACCCCGTCCCGGCCGAGCGGAATGTAATGGTAGGAGAGACCGGCGTCGTGGGCTGCCTTCTCGATCGTCGCGCTCGACGGCTGGTCCGGGGATTCCCCGTCCGGCCGGTTGTTGATGATGGCGACGAAACCCTGGGCTTTTATGGCTGCCACATCCTCGGGGCTGATCTGCGGGGACACGCTCACGTGGTCGTTGATCCGCTTCACGTCCAAATCACTAACTCCGATAGATAGGCCCGACGACCGGCAAAGGTCTTCCCGATCTCTTTATAGCCATCGCGGTGATGCCGAAGCAAGGCAGGCGAAAGTCGCCCGCGTCCACTGCTTGTAGGCTCGGTGGACCACTTCCCCACCGGGTCATCCCCGCGAAAGCGGGGACCTCCGTTTTGGTCTGGCGCTGAAACAGAGGTTCCCGCTTTCGCGGGAATGACTCCGTGCTCAGTTGCACCTCTGGAGACCCCTAAGCCGCACTCGCGAGCTGCAGCGCCGGCTTCAGCGGACCCGGACGCCCGAGCAGATACCCCTGCAGGCCCGTGACCCCGGCGCGCTGCAGGAAGGCCAGTTGCTCTTCCGTCTCGATGCCCTCGGCCACCACCTCGACCTTGAGCGAGCGCGCGATCTTGACGATCGCCGAGACGATCAGTCCGTCGATCCTGTTGCCCGGCAGGTTCCCCACATAGGAGCGATCGATCTTGATGATGTCGAACGGGAAGCGCCGCAGATATTCGAGGCTGGCAAATCCGGCCCCGAAATCGTCGATCGCCACCCGCACGCCCAGCGCCCGCAGCGCCGTGATATTGCCGAGCTCGACGACCCCGGAATTGAGCGGGATCGACTCCGTCACCTCGATGATGATCCGGCGCGGATCCACCCCGGCGCTCGAAAGCGTCGCGGTGAAGCGCTCGGTGAAATCGGCGCGACGCAGCTGCACCACCGATACGTTGATGCTCACGCTGCCGCCCGGGATGTTCGCAAGGTCGCGACAGGCCCGCCGCAGCACCCAGTCGCCCAGCTTGTCGATGAGGTCGGATTGCTCGGCCACCGCGATGAAGTCGCCGGGAAAGATGCGGCCCCGCACCGGATGCAGCCAGCGCACCAGCGCTTCCGAGCCGATGATTGCCTTGCCGTCGCCGGCATGGATCGGCTGGTAGTGCAGCTCGAGCTCGTTGAGCAGGATCGCCGCGCGCAGGTCGCGCTCGACGAACCGCTTGTGCCGCTCGTCGGCAAAGAAATCCGCCTCGAACGCCACTGAGCTGGCCCGCCCCAGTCGCTTGCCCTTGTAGAGCGCGAGGTCGGCCTTCGAGACGAGCTCGTCGACCTCCGCCGCATCCTGCGGCCATACGGCGATGCCGATCGTTGCCGACAGCCGGATCGGCCGCCCATCGATGAAGATCGGTTCGCCCAGCGCGGCGAGGATCCGGTCGCCCAGCCGCACCAACGCCGGCTTGCTGTCCTGCCCCGCGACGAACAGGCCGAACTCGTCACCGCCCAGCCGGCCGATCGTCGCTTCGGGCAGCAGGCGCCGGATCGAGCGCACGAGGTTGATCAGTGCGGAATCGCCGGCGCCGTGCCCATGCGAGTCGTTCAGCACCTTGAGGTTGTCCATGTCGATCTGCAGGTACGCCACCGGCTTGTCGCCATGCAGCTGGTCCTTCAGCGAGCTCAGGAAATACGAGCGGGTGAAGGCGCCGGTCAGCGCGTCCTGGTAGGCGAGGTCGAGATGCCGGCGATGCTCTTCGGCTGCCCGCTGCAGCTCTGCCTTCAGCCGCACATAGCCCCAGCGCAGCAGCAGGAGCAGGGCTGCCGAACCGCCGATGCGCAGGCCGAGGATCGTCAGCGTCGCGCCATGCTGAACGCCCATCTCGAGTGCGCTGATGAATGACACCACGCCCATCGTCGCGACGATGATGGCGGCTCCGGCAAACACCTTGCGGTAGGTCGCTACTGCGGCTTCGAGCATTATGCGGGGCAAGACGACCCTCCTGGTCCACGCCAACGTGGACGAAGAGTCTTGAACAAGCGCTAATGTCGGACAGAATAATCCAACGATTGCAACGCGTTAGTCGCTGGCCACAGTCTGGATGATTGCTCAGGCTACGGCGGGTATGTGACGGCCCTGTTACAGGGCGTCCGTCCCCTGCCCCTATGCCTAACCCGGCGTTACTGCGGCACGGCGTCGACCGGGGGCGCCGGCTCCACCGGCAGCCCGACCCAGGGCCGCCAGATGTCACCGCGCTCCTCCACGAACCTGTCGGCGACGCTCTCGATCGTTGCTTCCGGCTCGCTCAATTGCTGCAGCATGCGGTTCATCTCGGCGAACGGCATGCGGGCCCGCCCGAAATAGGCCGCCACCTGCGGCGCATCGAGATAAACCCACTCGGCCAGCGCGATCACCACCTGGTCCGGCGCATAGCCCGTCGGCGTCGGCGAGCCGCAGGTGAGCCGGCCGAGGCAGACGAACGCATCATGGTCGTAGGGCGCCAGCTGCACTTCGTTGAAGGCGAACTGCGCCAGCACGGCATTCGGCCGCCAGTAGTAGAACAGGATCGGCTCATGCCGGCCCACCGCCTCGGCGATCAGCGTATCGAGTTCGAACCGATTGGCCGGCTCGACGATGTCGAAGCTCTGGTCGAGCCCATAGGCGCGCAGCATGTTGCGATTGACCAGCGCGCAGCCCCAGTCGGGCGGGCAGGAGATGAACTTGCCCCGGCCATTTCCGTCGCCGAAATCGGCAGCATGCGCCTTGAGCCCGTCTATGGTGGTCACTTCCGGCCACTGCGCCACCGCGTAGTCGGGCACATACCAGCCTTCGAAGCCCGGCTCGGCATAGGTCGTGCCGGCCTGCCGCACCTTCTGGCCCTTGATCGCCGCGTTCCAGATATCGGCGATCCGTCCTACCCAGAGCTCGGGCGCCACAGCCGGCTGCCCGTTCGCCCCCATGGCCGAACCGGTCGCGGCAAGATCGGTATCCTGCACCGCCACGTTGCACATGTAGTTCGCGGTCAGCAGGCGCGAGTGGATTTCCGCCATCAGCGCCGCCGATGGCCAGGTCATACGTGCAATCGCGAACTGCTGCGTGCCGCATGGCGGGGGTGGAGCAGCCGGCGTCACCTCCCCTGCCGGCAGCTCCGTGACGGCATCCGGTGAAGGCGGATCGAGGGTGATCACCGACTCCTGCGCAAGCGCAGCGGCAGGCAGGCACAGGGCGATGGCGAAAGCGATGCGGAAGAGGATGTTCATGGGCGCCGACGGCAGGTTGCGGGCGCGACTTTAGCCGCCGCGAATGCCCGGACATAGAGGGCGCCGCATGGTTTTACCACCTGATCAAAAGCGGATGACTCCCCTTCGCATATTATGCAATATCCGCCGCAGCGGGGGCACGGGTTGTGCCCCCCAGACAATGTTGCCGCGATCTGAGACGGCGGGAATACAACGCCGCGTGGCGTGGCAACTGTGCAGAGGGACATCATGACCAAATCCAACATTCTCGGCCTTGCCGTTGCTGCGACCGTGCTCGGTCTCGCCGTGCCGGCGCTCGCCGATGACGTCAAGCTCGGCATCCTGGGCGACATCACGGGCCCGATCGAAAGCCTGGCTCCGCCGATCGTTGCCGGCGCGCAGCTCGCCTTCGACGCCGTCAACGCCCAGGGCGGCATCCTTGCCGGTTCGGGCAAGATCGTGTCGGTCACCGGCGACAGCGCCTGCGACCCCTCGGTTGCCGGCCCCGCCGCTGACAAGCTCGTCAACACCGACCAGGTGACGGCCATCTTCGGTGCGTTTTGCACCGGCGCCACCGTCGGCGCCGCGACCACTGCCGGCATCCCGGGCGGCGTCGTGCAGATCTCCCCGTCGGCGACCGCACCGGTCCTGACCACGCTCGAAGACAACGACCTCGTCTTCCGCACGGCTCCGTCCGATGCCTACCAGGGCGTCAAGCTCGCTGACCTCTTGAAGTCCAAGGGCATCACCGACGTCGCTGTTACCTACGTGAACAACGACTACGGCAAGGGCCTCGCCGACGTGTTCGTCGCGACCTTCACCGCCGGTGGCGGCACGGTTTCGGCCAACGTCGCGCATGAAGACGGCAAGGCCGACTATCGCGCCGAACTCGGCCAGCTCTCCTCGGGCGGCTCGCAGAACCTCGTGATCCTCGCCTACGCTGCCGGCTCGGGTAAGACCATCCTGCAGCAGGCCATCGAAGGCGGCGAGTTCACCGCGTTCGTCGGCGGCGACGGCATGGTCGACGACCAGCTCGTGGCCGGCATCCCGGCTGACGCCGTCAACGGCAAGATCATCGCCAGCCGCGCCGGCACCTATGCCGGCCCGTCGGCCGATGCCTTCGTCGCCCTCGCCAATGCTGGCGGTCTCGATCCGGCCGCGACCTACGCGGCCCAGGCCTACGACGCTGGCTTCCTCCTCGCCCTCGCGGTCGAGAAGAACGGCTCGGCCGACCGCGCTGGCCTCTCGGCCGCACTGCGTGAAGTCGCCAACGCCCCGGGCGAGAAGATCCTCCCCGGCGAGTGGAGCAAGGCTGCCGAGCTGATCAAGGCCGGCACCGACATCGACTATGACGGCGCCTCGGGCCCGATCGAGTTCGACGCCGCCGGCGACGTCTCGGGCATCTTCGTCGAACTGGCTGTCGAAGACGGCAAGTTCGTCGAAAAGGGCACCATCGAATAAGCCAAGCGCACCAGCGCAACACAGAAGGCCCGGGAGCAATCCCGGGCCTTCTTGTTTTCTCGTCACCTCACCCGCCTCTCCGAGGATCCTCCCCCGCGGGGCGGGGGAGGGGGACCATCCGAAGGATGGTGGAGGGGGCGTGGATGTCGAGGACATCACCCTCTTCGCCAACTAACCCGATGAAGTGCTCGATGCCCCCCGCACCGGCCCTATCCTCTCCCGCCCGCGGGGGGGGGGCCAGCGAAGCTGTTGGAGGGGGAGCCAAGTGCTCAAACCACCCCAAAACACCCGTTCAGAACGCGTTAATGACCACGTCAGACTAGGCCCGACACCCAGTCAGGCCTCCTGCCCCATTTCCACCATTTCGGCGCACCCAGCGCTCACGCCCGCAACGACTGAACTCGCCACAACCCCCGCGCCACCTGCGTTCTCCGGGTACTTGTCCCCACTCAGCCGCAACGCCGGACAATCATGTCGAGACAAGCAGAAGGAGCGCGGAAAAAGGTGCAGCGCATGAAATTGAACGATTCCGCCGGTTCCCGTTCAATCCGACGTCAATCGACGAGCCTCGATGCGCTTCTCCCCCACGGTGACCGCGATCTCGAAATGCTCAGCCTGCACGACATCGAGCACCTTGCTCGGCCGGTAGGCGCAGGCATTCACCCCGCCCCGGTGCCGCACGCTGTCATAGACGATGCCATCCTCGCCCGCAGCGCGCTGCGCCTCGCCGAAAACCTGCCCCGCGGCATAGTCATCCGCCGCGTGCAGCCCTGCCTCTGTTCCCCGGATATCGACGAACGCGCCGGCCAACCTGGCCGTATAGCTCCGGAACGTCCGGGCCGTGCCCTCGATCCCGCGCGCCAGCGCCTCGCGTCTTAGGTGATGCCCCACCTCGGCAATCGCCGTCGTAATCGTCGCAGCCGCGTACCAGGCGCCCAGTTCCGGCCCGTTGAAGCGCGCCCCACCCGGGGCCGCGTGCAGGAACGCCGCCATGACGATGCTGGAATTGGGTCGTCCGAACGCCCACTCCGCCTGCGGCAGGCGCGCCACGCGCTCCTTCACCAGTCGGTCGTTGGTCCAGCCGGCGAGCTCCATCACCGGCTCGAGGTCGGCGGCGAGGGCCACTGTGTCGAACAGCCCGATTGGCGGAAAACGCGATGCGATCAGCCGATGGCTCGGCTGCGGCGCGGGCGAATGCTTCACCGGATGACGATGTCGCTGTCGTCATACGGCGCAAACGCCGCGTCCAGCCCGTTGGGCGGCATGTACAGCCCGCCCCGCGCTGCATCGAGGAAGCGTCGCACCGCCATCAGCCCGTCCTGCGTGCCCGAAATGACCAGCGCCAGCGGCGGCTGCCCGCCGAACACCGGCGCCAGATGCGGTCCCTTCAGCCAGCGCACGCCCTCGGTCTCGTCGGCAAACAGCACGCCGAGCGCCTGGTGGATGCCGAACACTGCCGAAATCCGCAGCAGCGCATCGACATCGAGCGTGAAGGGCTGCCCCTCCCGCGCGAGCTTGGCCCAGTTGTGATAGGTCGAGCGCGACGGATAGCCGAGCACCAGCCGCCGCTGCCCCTCGTTGAGGCCCCAGCGATCGGCAATGGTGAGAAACGTCCGCAGCGCCGGCCCGCTCAGCCGCCGCCGATTGGGCGCCGCGAACCGGCCGGCATCGAGTACCCCGGCCTCAGCCGCCGGCAGGAACCCCGCCTGCGGCATCTCACTAAGCTCAAACATTGCCCGCCTCCGCTTTGTCCAAATCAAGACATAAGCCAAAGCCAGCCCCTCGTCAAGCGCCCCGTCCAAATCCGGACATCAAGCCCGGCGAACCACCTCGGGAATAAGTCCACGCGGCGCGTAGCGCAGCGCAATCGTGATCACCACGCCCAGCACCAGCACGCGCATCTGGCTCGCGCGCGACTGGATCTCCGGGATCGCGCCCCAGCCCATGTCGGTCGACCAGTTCGAGATGCTGGTGAACAGCCACTGCGCCAGGGGATCGGAGATCATCCAGGCAATGTAGATCAGCAGCGCCCCGAACATGGCGCCCCAGTTGTTACCCGCTCCGCCCACGATCACCATCACCCAGATGAGGAACGTATGGTTGATCGGCTGGTAGGCGCCCGGATCGTAAATCTGCTGGAAACTCACGAGGATAGCGCCGCCGATGCCCATCAGCACCGAACCGAGGATGAAGATCTCGAGCTGCCGGCGCGTCACATTCTTGCCCATCGAGGCCGCCGCGATGTGGTTGTCGCGAATGGCGCGCATCATGCGCCCCCACGGCCCGCCATAGGCTCGCTGGATCAGCCAGAAGGCCAGCCCCAGGATGACGATCACCAGTGCCAGGAACCCCAGCCGCGCATAGACGAACGAGTCGGTGATCGACACGCCCTGCGCCTGGAAATCCTGCGGCAGCGGCGTCGGCCAAGAGATCGGCGACACGGTGAGCGTCCCGCGCGTCAGCCAGTCCATGTTCTTGAGCAGCGCCCGGATGATCTCGGAAATGCCGATCGTGGCGATGGCAAGATAGTCGGTCCTCAGCCCGAGACAGATCTTGCCCACGACATAGGCGACGCCGGCCGCCAGCACGCCGCCGAACAGCCAGCCCAGCACCGGATGGAGCCCGAGCCCGCCGATCCAGCCGCTGCTCAGCCCTTCGATATAGGCCGCCGCCGGGTCGATCTGACTGCGATAGATGATGTAGGCGACGATCCAGGCGATGATCGTGACCGTCGTCTTCCACCGCCCGCGAATGCCGATCCGATCTGCATGCCGCGCCGCCCAGACCAGCGCGAAGCCGGCCGCGAAGGCGAGCAGAGCCTTGCCGAGCATCAGCGGCCCTTCCGAGCCCCAGAACTCCGGGTTGATCGGGTAGGAGATGAAGCTCACCGCCGCGCCACCCAGCATCAGCATGCCCATGATGCCGAAGTTGAACAGCCCGCCATAGCCCCACTGGATGTTGAGCCCGAGCGCCACCAGAGCATAGGCAAAGCTCTGCGCCAGCAGCAGCGTGAGGTTAGCCGTCCCCAGGATCAGGCCGATGCCCACAAAGAGCACGAAGAGGCCGGCAAACAGGGCGAGAGAGCGCTGCACCATGCTCATGACGACGCTCCCTTGAAGATGCCGGTCGGCCGCCACAGCAGCACGACCACGAGGATGACGAACGCCACCGTGAGCTTGTACTCGGTCGGGACCACCGAGATCGTCGCCGGCACCTCGAACGGCAACGCGCCGGCGAACGGCCGCAGCAGCACTGACCAGTTGAAGATCGCCGCCGTCTCGGCAAAGCCGATCAGGAATCCGCCGGCAATGGCGCCGAAGGGCTTGCCCAGCCCGCCCACAATCGCCGCCGCAAAGATCGGGAGTACGATATTGAAGGCGAGATCCGGCTTCAGGTTCACGTCGAGCGCGAGCATCACCCCGGCGAGCGCCGCAAGACCGCCCGAAATGATCCAGGTGACGCGCACCACCAGCTTGGTGTTGATGCCCGAGACCTGCGCGAGGTCCGCGTTGTCAGCCATGGCGCGCATGGCCTTCCCCAGCCTCGAGCGGGTGAGGAAGAGCTGCAGCGCGATCACCGCCAGCGCCGTGCAGATCACCATCAGCAATTGCGGCTGAGTGAAGTTGATCGTGCGCGTGACGCCCTCGAGCGGCACCGGAATACGGATCAGTTGCTTGGTCTCGGTCTCGGAGAACGTGTAGGTGCCCGAGCCGAAGAACAGCCGGATGAGACCCTGGATGATTAGCGTCACGCCGATCGAGGCGATCAGCAACGTCACCGGCCGCGCGCCGCGCTTCCGCAGCGGCGCGTAGAACCCCTTGTCGAGCCCGAGCGCGATGATCGCCGTCAGCACCATGGCGATCGGTAGCACGATGAAGCCGGTCGGCAGCCACGGCGTGGTGATCCCCGCCGCCTGGAAGGCGAGCATCAGGAGGAACGCGATGAAGCCGCCCATCGTCATCATGTCGCCATGGGCGAAATGCGCGAAGCGCAGGATGCCGAAGATCAGCGTCACGCCGATCGCGCCGATGGCATAGATCGAGCCGAGCACGATTCCGGCGACGAGTACGTTGTTGAAAAAGAAGATCAGCTCGTTCATCGCCTAGCCCCCCAGGAAGCTCTTGGCGACTTCAGGATCGGCGATGAGCTCGGCGCCGGTTCCGGTGAAACGGTTCTTGCCGGTGGCCAGCACAAACCCGCGCGACGCAAAAGCCAGCGCCTGCCGCGCATTCTGCTCGACCATCAGAATGGCAACCCCGGCCTTGTTGACCTTGACGATCTGCTCGAAGATCTCGAGCACGTAGCGCGGCGACAATCCGGCCGACGGTTCATCGAGCAGCAGGAGCTTGGGCTGGCTCATCAGTGCCCGCCCCATCGCCACCATCTGGCGCTGGCCACCCGACAGCTCGCCCGCCGGCTGCCGGCGCTTCTCGCGCAGCACCGGGAACATCTCGTAGACCCATTCCATCGTCGGCTTGTAGTCGTCGCTCCGGATGAAGGCGCCCATCTCGAGATTCTCCTCGACGCTCATCGAGGTGAAGACGTTCTTCTCCTGCGGCACGAAGCTCAGCCCCTTGGGCACGAGCCGGTCCGGCAACGCGTTCTGGATTTCCTCGCCGTTGAAGACGATGGAGCCACCGGTCACCCGCAACAGCCCGAAGATCGCCTTGAGCGTCGTCGACTTGCCCGCCCCGTTCGGCCCGACGATCACGCCGATATCCGACTGCTCGATCGAGAGGTTCACCCCGTTGAGGATCGGCGCGCCGCCATAGCCCCCGACGACATCCTTGAGTTCGATCACGGCCATCAGGCGACGGCCTCTGCAGGAGCGCCGAAATAGGCCTCGATGATCTCGGGGTTGGCCCGGATCTCCTCCATCTGGCCCTCGGCGATCTTTTCGCCCTGCGCCATCACGATCACCGGGTCGCAGAGCCGCCCGATCAGGTCCATGTCGTGCTCGATGACAAAGAAGGTGTAGCCAAGCTCCTGGTTCATCCGCTCGATATTGGCAGCCAGATCCTGAAGCAGCGTACGGTTCACGCCAGCGGCCACCTCGTCGAGCAGCACCACCTTGGCATCGACCATCATGGTGCGGCCCAGTTCGAGCAGCTTCTTCTGCCCGCCCGACAGGTTCCCCGCGAGCTCGTTCTTCACGTGTCCGAGTTTGAGGAAATCGATGACGTCGAGCGCCTTCTGCCGCACGTGCCTGTCGGCGTCCTTGACCGTGCCCGGCGTCAGCCATGTCCTGAACAGGCTCTCGCCCGGCTGCCCCGAGGGCACCATCATCAGGTTCTCGACGGCCGTCATGTTGGAGAATTCGTGCGCGATCTGGAACGTGCGCAGCATGCCGCGATGGAACAGCTGATGCGGCTTCAGCCCCGTAACGTCCTGGCCGTCAAAGATGATCTGGCCGCTATCGGGCGTGATGTTGCCGGCAACGAGGTTGAACAGCGTCGACTTGCCCGCCCCGTTCGGGCCGATCAGCCCGGTGATCGAACCACGCTCGACCCTGAGCGAGCAGTCATTGACTGCGCGCAACCCGCCAAAGCGCTTGCTGACGTTCTTGACGTCGATGACTGCGTCGAAGGACACCCCGCCCCCGTCCTGATGTTTGCCGGTCATGAATGCCAGCTTGTCGGGCATCTGCGCATATGCGCAAAACCCGGTCAACCAACCACCGACCTCGATTGGGGGCGCTTCCTATAGGTTCCACGCAGCTTTGACCAGACGGTCAAAGCCGCATCCGGCATCTAGTCGAGGTAAGGTGCCAGACGGTCCGCCAGCAAGGGCGCGAGACTTCGCGAATACGCGCTGGTGAAGTGATGCGTATCGCGCCACGCGAAGATCCCGTTGATGATGACCGGGCATCGGCCCTGCCAGCAGAACGCATCGTTCATGTCGATATAGTCGATCTCGGGACGCAGCGAGCGCGCCTCGGCGAGTTTGTCGCCCGACATGGCGACGTCGGTTGACGTTGCGCAGTTGACGTCCTCCAGGACGCACTCCATCGGGGCCTGCCTCTGCTCGGGCGTGTCGGCGATAACCACCATGCGCACGCCAAGCCGGTCGATTTCATCCCAGGTCTTCGCGATCGCCTGCGCGAACGGCGTACCATCCACGAGTGCCCGGTCGCGAGAGCGCATCGCGAGGACCAGCAGGTCCGGCGGATCGGCGCGAACACGGTCGAGCACTTGCCTGCCCCAGTCGAGGCAGGCGTCGTAGGCGGAACCGTTGCCGCCCAGCTCCTTTATCAGCAGAGGGCAGCTGCTTTTGGTGGCGAGTTCGATGCGCCAGCCCCGCGCCCAGGCAATCTCCTCGAATGCCGGTACCCAGTTGCCAGCATGGGAATCCCCCGCCAGCAGAATGCGCTTGGGGGAGTCTGACGACCCGAGAAAGCACGGACGGATCTCGCGTTCCGACAGATCGAGGTGACAATCATCGCCCTTCAGCGTCACCGAGGCCTCATTGATCGAGGCGAAGTAGGGCGCCGCGGGCGACGAGGCGACCAGACCATTGAGCACGGCCGCCGATACGAGACAGATCGATAGGGCAACGCTGACGGCGCCGATGGTGCGCCAGCCGGGCATGCCCCTGGTGCCTCGGAAGCGGTCCTCGACAAAGCGTTTGGTCAGCGCCGCAAGGCCGAGACTCGCAGCAATCAGGATCAGTCCCTGCAGCACGCTCGGCGACCGCCACCGATAGTGCTCCGCCAATACGACCAGCGGCCAGTGCCATAGATAGGCGGAATAGGAGATTGCCCCCAGATACTGGACAGGCCGGAGGCCGAGCGCCCACATTGCGAAAGCGGACCCGCTGGTCCCGGCCGCCATCACTGCCACTGTCCCGAGCACCGGCAGAAGCGCGGCACTTCCGGGAAAGGGCGTATCACTGCTGAATAGTGCAAAGCTGGCAGCTATGGCCGCGAGGCCGGCGATCCTGATCCACTCTGCCGCTCGCGACCCGATCGCCGGCAATGGGATCGCCGCCAACAGCCCGCCCGCGCCGAGCTCCCAAACGCGCGTGAAGGTGGCGAAATAGGCAGGGGCAGGCTCGGCAGCGGTGTAGGAGATCGAAACGGCCAGCGAGGCGACGGTCACCAACCCAATCACCCAAACAATCAGGTGTTGCGCGCTTTGCCGGAAGCGGGTGGCGACTGCCGCGGCCACGATGAACACCAGCGGCCAGACCAGGTAGAATTGACCCTCGACCGACAGCGACCAGAAATGCTGCACCGGGCTGGCCGCAGTTTCCTGCGCCATGTAGTCGACGGCCTGGCCGGCCAGCCACCAGTTCTCGACATAGAGCGCGCTTGCAGCAATCTGCGCCGCAGTATCCGGCCAACGGGGAATTGGCAGCAGCAGCGAAAGCGCCGCCACCACGACGAGCACCAGTGTCGCCGCCGGCAGCAACCGGCGAATGCGGCGCTCGTAGAAGCTGGCGATGGAAATCCGCCCGTTCGCCGCGAGTTCACGCAGCAGCAGGTCCGTGATCAGGTAGCCCGAGATGACGAAGAACACGTCGACGCCTACATATCCGCCCGGCAGAGCCACCGGCCAGATGTGGAACACCATGACACTGAGCACGGCAAGCGCCCGCAGCCCCTGAATCTCTGGGCGGAACGGAACGGACTGAGTCGACGATGTGGTCAAAGCACTCCGAGCACGGCGTCGGCGGTCTTGTGATTGGGTGCGAACAGGATGTTGTAGAGCGTCGCGAGCCGGGTGAGGGACTTGATGTCGACGTCGTGCGGCATCGCCGTCAGCGGATCCTGGAAGAAGATCAGCGCATCGAGCCGCCCTTCGGCGATCATTGCGCCCAACTGGGCGTCACCGCCCAGCGGGCCCGAGAGCAGGCGGGTGACGGACAGGCCGGCGCCCTCGATGACCCGGCCCCCGGTCGTGCCCGTGCCCCAAAGTTCATGCAGCGCGAGCTTGTCGCGGTTCATCTTGGCCCAGGCGACCAGTTCGTCTTTCTTGTCGTCGTGAGCGACGAGCCCGATGCGTGCCAAAACTGCCTCCCTGCCCTGACCCGAACCGTTCTGCACGGCTCAGGCTTTGAGCGCAATGGCCTCGGCGAGGAGGATGGCGATGTCATCCTCAGGGATATTGTCACCGGGTGAAAAACGGATGAAGCGCACCTGCTTGCCGTCACCCTCGAGCAGCGGTGAGCTCAGCTGCCGCCCGTTCTCGAAGACCAGCGAGACGTGGTCTTCCATGGGGAAGATGGCGCACACGAACCCGGCCCTCGGGTGTCGGTAGTTGACCGAGCCCCAGCCGAGTCGCGCCTTGGCCTCGAGGTCCGGGCGCACGTTCAACAGCGTGAGCGCAAGCCGGCTGGCGAACTCGCCGATAGGAGCGGGCAGCGGCCGGACGATGTGCTGGAGATCGGCGACCATTTCAGTCGACCGAGAGTCTGATTGTTCCATGGCTCATTTCGAGGCCCATGGGATCGATCATGGCCATGGCCTCGCTCTGGGCCATCTCTTCCATGATTTTGCCGCTCGCCGCCAGTGCCGCTTCGTGGCTCTGCCAGAAGACGATGTCGAGATAGCTGCCATCGGCCCGCTCTGCGAGGTGGCGCGACACGAACCCGGGCTGGCGCTTCAGCCAATCGCTGATCGAGGCATTGGCATCGATGAACTGCTGGCCCGTCCCGTGGGCGATGCGGAAGGTGACGAGTTCGAGCGTAGCGGACATGAAGCAAAACCCTCTTCGTTGGCGCGGAAGAGGGTTTCGCATGGGGCGCCTGACACGATGTGTCAGGGTTTGGTACGGGTCTTGGTCAGAATTCCGACCATTCGCGATCAACGGCCGCATTGCCCTGCGTGAGATAGGCGCTGGCCGCCTGCTTCACGCGGGCCTGGAGGCCCTTGATGCCTGCCGGCGCAACGATCGTCGCGGCGGGCTTCGAGGCCACGGCAGCGCCCGACACGGTGAAGATGTCGACGACGCGATCGAGCTCGTTGGCCTGCGATTCGGTCTGCTCGATCGCCGCATTGGTCTCTTCGACCAGCGCCGCGTTGTGCTGCGTCATCTCGTCGAGCTGCCGCACCGCAGTGTTGACCTCTTCGATGGCCGAGGCCTGCTCGCGGCTGTCCTTGGCGATGCCGTCCATCAGTGCATTGGAAGAACGGGCCGCTTCCAGCATCGCTTCGAGGCGGGCCGCCGCATCGGCGACAAGCTTGGAGCCGGTCTTCACCTCGGTGCCCGACTGGTCGATCAGCACCTTGACCTCGGACGAGGCCTCGGCGGCCGACTGGGCGAGACGGCGAACTTCCACCGCGACCACCGCAAAGCCCTTGCCCGCCTCACCGGCACGCGCCGCTTCCACCGAAGCATTGAGCGCGAGCAGGTTGGTCTGGAAGGCGATATCGTCGATCAGCCCAATGATGTTGGAGATCTTGGCCGAGGACTGGGTGATCCGCTCCATCGCCATGTTGGCTTCGCCCATCACCATGCCGCCCTCTTCGGCGGTGCGGGTGACGGTGCCGGCGACTTCGCTGGCCTCGCGAGCCCGCTCTGCATTCTGCAGCACCGTGGTGGCCAGTTGCTCCATGGCCGCCGAGGTCTCCTCAATCGTCGCCGCCTGCTTGGTCGTGCGTTCGCTGAGGTCATTGGCGCCCGACAGGATTTCGCCCGTCGCTGTCTTCAGCGAGCGCGACGTGTCCTTGAGCTGGGCAACGATGCTGCTCAGCTTGTCGGCCATGGCATTGGTGTCGTCCTTCAGGCGGGCGAAGGCTCCCTCGTAGTTGCCCTGCATGCGCTTGGTGAGGTCGGTATCGGCGAGCGCGGCGATCACTTCGCCGGTCTCGCTGAGGCCGCGATCGACGGTGGCGACGAGGTTGTTGATGCTGCCCGCAATCGCGTTGAGCTCGGCATCCGGGAACTCGGTATCGACCCGACGCGTGAAGTCTCCGGCAACGGCCGCGTCAACCACCTGGCCGAAAGCTTTCTGGAGCTCGGCCATCATCGCCGAGCGCGCGGCCTAGTCGGAAATGATGCGAGCGGCTTCTGCCTCCGTCATTTCGGCGACGCGCTGGCCGTTCTGGCGGAACACTTCGACGGCCTTGGCCATGTCGCCGATTTCGTCGCGGCGGCTTCCATAAGGCACCTCGACGCCGAAATCGCCCGCCGCGATCTGCCGCATCACTCCCGTCATCCGATTGACCGGCTTCGCGATCGAGCGACCGAGGAGGAAGAAGGCGATGAGGCCGAGGACGAAGACCACGAGCCCGCCGGCGATCAGCGTGTTGCGCTGCGCCATGGCATCGGCAAGGAGCGTCGCCTCGGGCACTGCGACCATTACGGTCCACTCGATGCCGAATTGCGGCAGCGGCAGCTGGATGGCGGTGAGCCGCCACTGCTGGCCTTCGACCGGCACGGTGGCGTGGTAGTCGCCAGCCGCTGCGCCGGCGAGGGCGGCCTGCGCGGCCGCATCATTGGCCGGCTGCCCGATCAGCGCCGGGTCGGGCGGCACCACCCAGTTGCCGTCGGCATTGATGATACCCACCCAGCCCGTGCCGAGCGGGTGATGCTGGCCGATAATGTCGGCGAATACGCCGCCGTTAAAGTCGACACCGACGAGGCCGACATCCTTGCCGGCGGCGTCGCGGACGATGGAGATGCTCGAGGTGTAGAGCATCTTGTCATAGAGATAGGGGCCGACCAGCGAGGGCGAGCCCTTGGCCAGCGGGTCGAGGAACCAGCCCTGGAAGCCGTTTTCCATCGACAGGTCGAGATTGCCCCAGGTGAGCTCCCCCGTCTTGATGTCGCGCGTGATCGACGGGCCGAAATAGCCGTCGGGCAGGCCGAACTGCGAGCTCATCAGTGCCGGATCGGCTGCGGTCGGAGAGTCCTTGGTCAGCAGCGTCCAGATGCCCACCGCATTGGGAACGATCGTGATCTGCCGCTCGAAAAGGTCCTTGTAGGCGTCGGCGCCGACCCCCGGGGCCGAGATCATCGAGGTCAGCGTCTGCGACAGCGAGTCGGCGACGGCCGAGTGCTCCTTGAGCACCACCTCGACGCTCGCCGCTTCGGTCTGAGCGAGGCTGGTCAGCGTCTGGTTGGCATTGGCGATGGCGTGTTCGGTGGCGGAGTTCACCACATAGACGAGGGTGCCGGTGATAGCAGCCGTGAACACCGCCGCGGCGGCGAGGACGATCTTGCCACCGAGCTTGAGCTGCGGCAGCTGGAACAGCGATTTGGCGGGCATAGAGGAGTCGTGGTCCTTCTGGAGTATCGACGGCCGGGGTGCTTCTGCGTCCGGGCCCCACCAGATCAGGAACTGGTTAACGCCGCGTCACGCGGATACCCGTAGGTCCCGGATATTGGCGGGAGTCGGTGACTCCCGCGTGACTCTCAGGCAGCCTGCCGCTGGCCATCTGCCGAGCCGACGCTGAACACGTCGGCGATGGCATCGACCTCGCCGGCCTGCGCCTCGGTCTGTTCGATGGCGGCGTTCATTTCCTCGACCAGCGCAGCATTGTGCTGCGTCATCTCATCGAGGACGCGAACGGCGCTGTTGACCTCGTCGATCGAGCCGGCCTGGTGGCGGCTTTCGGCGGCGATGCCGGCCATCAGCGTGTTCGAGCGGTGAGCCGCTTCCATCATCGAGTCGAGCTTCAGTGCCGCTTCGGCGACAAGCTTGGTGCCGCCCATCACTTCGGCGCCCGATTGCTCGATCAGCACCTTCACCTCGCTCGAGGCGCTCGCGGCGGACTGCGCCAGGCGACGCACCTCCACTGCAACCACGGCAAAGCCCTTGCCGGCATCTCCGGCACGCGCCGCTTCCACCGAGGCGTTGAGCGCGAGGAGGTTGGTCTGGAAGGCGATGTCGTCGATCATGCCGATGATGTTGGAGATCTTGGCCGACGACTGCGTGATCCGCTCCATCGCGATATTGGCCTGCTGCATCACCGCCCCGCCGGCCTCGGCCGTGCGCGACACTTCCTCGGCGACATGGCGGGCGTCCTCGGCCTTTTCGGCATTGGCGCGCACCGTGTCGGCGAGCTGCAGCATGGCCGCCGAAGTCTCCTCGATCGTTGCCGCCTGGCGCGTCGTGCGTTCGGAGAGATCGTTGGCGCCCGAAAGGATCTCGCTGGTCGCCGTCTTCAGTGCGCCCGAGGTCTGCTTCAGCGTCGTCACCATATGGGCGAGGCGCTCGGTGACGTGGTTCGTATCGTCGCGCAGCTTGCCAAGGGCGCCGCCATACTCCCCGGTCATCCGGTGCGTCAGGTCCGCATCGGCAATGGCGGAAAGAGCCATGCCGGCGTCGGTGAAGATGGTCTCGACCGTGTCGACCAGCCGGTTCACGCTGCCGGCGAGCCGGTTGAGCTCCTCGTCGGCGAAGTGGGCATCGACGCGACGCGAGAAATCGCCTTCCGTCGCTGCCTCGACCACGTCGCCAAAACTCTGCTGCAGCGTCATCATCATTTCGGCACGTTCGGCGCGGCGCTGCTCGAGTGCGAGGCGCTCGTCCTCGGTCAGCTCCTGCACCTTCAGCGCATTGGCGCGGAACACTTCCACGTTGCGCGCCATGTCGCCGATTTCGTTGGCGTGGGTCGTGTAGGGGATCGGCGTTTCGAGTTCGCCAGCCGCCACCAGTCCCATGGCCTTGCTGAGCCGTGGAATCGGACGGGTCAGGCGCGAGGCGGCAAACACCGAGAGCGCGCCGATCACCAGCACGGCAATGCCGCCCACGAGGCCGAGGGTCTTCAGACCCTCATCCGCGGCAGCATCGATCTCGGCCTTGGGAATGCCGACATAGACGAGGCCGATAACCTCGTTGTTGAGGTTCTGGATCGGCTTATAGATCGTGTAGTAGGGCACCCCGACAATGGTCGCCTGCCCGCTATAGGTGCCACCGGCCAGCACCACCGGATAGGCTGGGCCGTCGGTCGCGAGCGGCGTCTCGAGGATGCGCTCGCCCTTCTCGTCGAGAATGGTCGTCGTCTTGCGCACGAAGTTCTGCGTCTCGGCGTCGAAGACGAACAGCGTCGCCGTGTCGCCCGTCACCCGGCCGATCGTGTCGATCAGGTCGTGCGTGCGGAACTTCGGCATGGCCTTGGCTTCGATCTTTTCGAGCTCGCCGCCTTCGGTCCAGAAGATGTCGGAGTTGGGGAGGTTGACCTCGAGGATCGCCGCTGCGATGCGGAGGTCCGTGGCCAGCCTCTGCTCGGCCAGCGAGCGTGTATTGGCAGCAAGGAAGAACCACACAGAGCACAGCACCGCGGCAATCGCCACGGTGACCGCAGCGAACACCATCGCCGAGATAGCGGTGGTGAGCTTGAGCCCGCCTTTGGCGCGCTGAGTTGTCTTGGCCATTCTAGCCCCCAGTTTGCCGCGGCTTTCGGGCCCGGCAGCCCCGCTCTTCCCCGCTGCGGACGATAGGGAAGCTTCCTTAACCCCCGGTTGACCCCGGCGACCGGCGAGCATGAACGTCAAAGCCCCGAGCGAGAGCCCAGCAAGGACGGAAACACCGCCGGCGAGGTTCATTCGCGCCTGAGCGGCACGGACACGGTCGTTTAGGGTCGCCGTCATCGCCGAGCCCGAGAGTTCGCCGAGCGCCAGCGCCGCGTCCTGGAATGCGTCGTGCGCTGCATCGAGCCCGGGCCAGTCGAAGCTCGCGCGCCCGTCGGGCATAGCGGCAATGCCGGCCGCGACCCGGTCAGCCAGCGCGGTGGCAGCGGCCACGTAGTCACGGGCCTCAGCCGACGTGCCGGCTTCGGCCGTGGCGGCGCGAAACTCGGCCAGCACTTCTTCGAGCCGCACCTTCTCGGCCGGCAGTACCGACGACGCATGCCGCGCAGCCTGCATCAGCGCTGGCGGCAGCGGTGCGATGTTGGCGGCGGCGGGTACGCGGGTCAGGTCGGCGGCGATCTCATTGCGCCCCGCTTCATCGGAGAGACCCGAGGCGTCGTGAATGCGAGCCACGAGCATGGCCGCGGCGTGGCGCGCCACGGCCGGATGCGCTCCTCCGGCAAGCTGGGTCTTCAAGGTGTCATAGGCGCGAGCAACGGCGGTCGTACCGAAGCTCGTGTCGCTCGCTGCAGCGACAGCGGCGAACGCCGGATCGGCCGGCGGCAAAGAGCCGTCGCGGGCCAGACCGACCAGCTCCGGCAGCACCAGCCCGGCATAGCGCACGCCGTCGGCTTCGCGCCGGGCCGTTTCGATCTCGCCGTTCGCCGCCAGCATTACCGCGCCGCCCCCGACAAGGGGCAGCGCAGCGATGGCGGTGGCTGCGATGATCCGGTGCGGCAGGCGCATTCGTCCTCCTGGACTTCGCCGTCAGCGATCGGAGATCAGAACTCCGACCAGTCCTTGTCGACGGCGGCGTTGCCGTGGCTGAGATATGACTTGGCGGCGGCCTGCACCTTCTGCTGCAGCGCCTTGATCCCCTTGACCGGAGCGGCAGCCGCCGGGGCAGCCGCTTCGCCGGTGCGGAACACATCGACGATCCGGTCGAGCTCGGAGGCCTGCGACTCGGTCTGCTCGATTGCCGCGTTGGTCTCTTCGACCAGCGCCGCATTGTGCTGGGTCATCTCGTCCATCTGGCGAACGGCGGCGTTTACTTCCTCGATCGCCGAAGCCTGCTCCTGGCTGGCACGGGCGATCGAGTCCATAAGCTCGTTCGACGAACGGGCCGCGACCAGCATTGCTTCGAGCTTGGCGGCGGCTTCGGCGACGAGGCGCGAACCGCCCTTCACTTCGACGCTCGACTGGTCGATCAGCGCCTTCACCTCGCTCGACGCGCCGGCGGCCGACTGGGCGAGGCGACGCACTTCGACGGCCACCACGGCAAAGCCCTTGCCGGCATCGCCGGCACGCGCGGCTTCCACCGAGGCATTGAGGGCGAGGAGGTTTGTCTGGAAGGCGATGTCGTCGATCATGCCGATGATCGAGGAGATCTTGTTGGACGAGTTGGTGATCCGCTCCATGGCTTCGGTCGCCTGGTGCATCACCTGCCCGCCGTCCTCGGCCGTGCGGGTGACGGTGCCGGCAACACTGGATGCATCCTTGGCCCGCTCCGCATTGGCGAGCACGGTACCCGACAGCTGCTCCATTGCCGCCGACGTCTCTTCGATGGTCGCGGCCTGCTTGGTCGTACGCTCGCTCAGGTCGTTCGCACCCGACAGGATTTCGCCGGTGGCGGTCTTCAGCCCTCGCGACGTTTCCTTGAGGCCGGCGACGATCTCGGTGAGCTTCTCGGCCACCGCATTGGTGTCCGACTTCAGCCGGGCAAACGAGCCGCCATACTCGCCTTCGACACGCTGCGTGAGGTCGGCATGGGCGAGCGCCGCGAGCACGCTACCGGTCTCGTTGAGGCCGCGATCCACGGTGGCAACGAGTTCGTTGACGCTGCCGGCCAGCGCATTGAGCTCGGCATCGGGGAACTCGGCGGAAACGCGCCTGGTGAAATCACCCGCAATCGCGGCATCGACCACTTCGCCGAAGGAGGCCTGCAGGTCCTGCATCATCTTGGTGCGGTCGGTACGGCGCTGCACAGAAGCCAGCCGCTCGCCCTCGGTCATTTCGGTGACCTTGAGCGCGTTCTCCTTGAACACCTGCACGGCCTTGGCCATGTCGCCGATCTCGTCGCCACGACCGGCGCCTTGGATTTCGGTCTCGAGCTTGCCTTCGGCGAGAGCGTTCATGGTGCCCGTCAGGCGGCTGATCGGCTTGGTGATCGAGCGCGAGAACAGGAAGCCGACCGCCGCCGCGATAACCAGCAGCACCGCCCCGACGACCAGCATCATGTTGCGCAGCTGCGCCACCGGCGCGAGCGCTTCGTCTTCGGAAATGGTGGTGACCATCGCCCAGCTGGCGTCGTTGAAGACCAGCGGCGTCGCATTGGCGATCATCCGCATGCCGCGATAGTCGGAGGTAACGCCAGTCGCCGGGGTGCCGGCCAGAGCCGCATCGACCAGCGAGTTGTCATAGACCGTGGTGAGGGTGTCGTCGCCTTCCGAGAACAGCGAGTCAGAGCGCAGCAGCTTATCCGCGCCGACAAAGAAGCTCTCGCCGGTCTGGCCCAGATGCGCGTTGTCCTGCAGCATCTGGTTGATCGGAGCGAGCGGCATTTGGAACGCCATCACGCCCATCAGCTTGCCGCGTGCATCGATCATCGGCGTAGCGATGAAGCTCGCGGCAATCCCGCTCACGGGGTAGACCGAAGCGTCCTCGTAGACCACCTGGCCGCGCTCTGTGAGAGCGACCGCCTTCTGGAAGGCACGACCGAGCCCGGTGGCACCGAGTTCGGTGCCGGCGGCGAAGTTCAGTGCGAAGTCGTCGTTCTTCATCACCGAGTAGACGAGGTTGCCCTCGGTATCGAACATGTAGAGGTCGAGATAGCCCTGCGTCTCGGTCTGGCCGCGGAAGGTGGCCTGCACCTTGTCGTGGGTGAAATCGTAGTTGGTGCGACCGGTCTGCTTCTTGTCCATCATCTGGCGCTGGCCAGGCGGGTTCGGGTTCTCGGTGATGAACCCGGTGCGCAGCGTCTCGACTGGATCGAGCGGCGGCGTAGCGCGCCCGAATGCCTTCCAAGCCACCGAGAAGTCGCGCACCGCGCCGAGAGCGCTCTCATTGGCGGCCGAGTTCACGAGGTCGGACTGGATGGTCTTGAGGTAGGTGACGAATTCGTCGGCGCGGCTCGATGCAACGGTCTGCATCTGCTTGGCGCTCATGTCCGAAACGATCGAGGAGCCGATGAAGTAGCTGCCGAGGCCCACGCCTGCGCTGACCAGCAGGGCCGTACCGACCATGGCCAGCGGTAGTTTCTGCGCAATCCTGAACTTCGGAAGCCAACCCATTGCGTCCCCTCCTGGAGCAATACGGCCTCTTCTGGGCTGGAATCCGAACGCGCCGGATCGCAAACGCGACCGCGCTTCCCTCCGACCTCAGCCCCCCGAGGCCTGCAAATGAACGGGCCGAATCTAGGCAGCTACCCTTAATTTCTGATTACGCGGCGATGCTTAGAAAGCTCCGCAAAATACTGATCCCGCGCGGTCGAAAATGCGAAGGCCGCCCTGTGGGCGGCCCTTGGCAGCTGGCAAGCTCTGACTTAGATCAGGAGAGGACGCCGATCACCGCCTCGATGCGCTTTTTCATGGTCGAAGCGTCAAATGGCTTGATGATGTAGTTGTTGACGCCCGACGAGATCGCTTCCTTCACCTGCTCCTTGTCGGAGCGGCCAGTGGCCATGATGAAGGGCATGGACTGGGTCTTGGGATGCTTGCGGATGACGCGCAGCAGCGTCAGGCCGTCGATATCTTCCATGTTCCAGTCGGAGATGATCAGGTCGACCGGGCTCTTTTCGAGCTTGCCCAGGGCGTCGCGGCCGGACTTGGCTTCGATGATGTTGGTAAAGCCCAGCTGGGTCAGGATGTACTTGCAGATGCCCCGCATCGACTGCTGGTCATCCACGATCATCACGTTGATAGCACTTGCCTTCGGCATGGTACGCTAAACGCCTTCTAGCTGCCCGAGAACGCACGGGACGCGTATCGAAAAAACCCTAGGCACATTCCGTTACCAAACCTTCAATCCGATGCCGCGTTATGCTGCGGATTTGAGCCTGGTGAGTGCCGCCGCGAGACGCGCCGCAATGCCTTCCACCGGAGCCTGTTCGATCACCGCTCCCTCCTCGAAAGCAACGCGCGGCATGCCGTAAACCAGCGCCGAGGCCTGGCTCTGTCCGACCGTATAGGCACCGGCCTCCCGCATCAGTTTGAGCCCCCGTGCCCCGTCCCTGCCCATGCCGGTGAGGATGGCGCCGACGGCCATCGGGCCGACCTGCTTGGCGACGGATTCGAACAGCACGTCGACGCTCGGCCGGTGCCCCGAGGCGAGCTCGTCCTGCGTCACCCGGCACTTGAGCTGGCCCGAGCTGCGCTCGACGCGCAGATGATAGTCGCCGCGCGCTACATAGGCATGCCCTGGCAGCAGCGGCATGCGGTCCTCGGCCTCGTGCACGGTGAGTTCGGTTAGTTCGTCGAGCCGCGCTGCAAAGCGCGTCGTGAACCCGGCCGGCATGTGCTGGGCGATCACCACCGGCGGGCAATCGGCCGGCATCTGGCTCAGCACCACCCGGATCGCCTCGACCCCGCCGGTCGACGCGCCGATGGCGATGAGCGCACCGGCTGGGGCAGCTGCGGTGCGCACCGGCACCTGCACCGTCGGCGCGCGCATGGCGCGGCCCTTCACGTCGGAATTGGCAGCGGCCCGCACCTTCTGGCGCAGGTTCTCGCCAAACGCCTCGAGCCCGCCCGAGAGCGTCGCATTGGGCTTGGCGACGAAATCGACCGCGCCCAGTTCCATGGCCAGCAGCGTCTCACTCGCGCCCTTGGTGGTGAGGGTCGAAACCATGACCACCGGCAGCGGGTGGAGGCGCATGAGTTTGTCGAGGAACTGCAACCCGTTCATGTTCGGCATTTCGATGTCGAGCGTCACCACGTCCGGGTTCAGTTCTTTCACCTTGGTGCGCGCCTCGATCGGATCCTCCGCGACGCCCACGACGATGATGTCGCCGTCCTTGCCGAGCGTGCGGCTCAGCACTTCGCGGATGAGGGCCGAGTCGTCGACCACCAGCACTTTGATACTCATGCTGCGTCCCTTGCCTTCTGCTGCGTACGCGACTGATAGATGGTCTTGCCGACCAGCCTGAAATTGGTGCCACCGGTGCCGAGATTCTCGGAGTGGCCGATATAGAGGTAGCCTTCGGGGACGAGCAGAGCGCCGAGGCGCGCGAACAGCTCGCCCTGCGTCGGCTTGTCGAAATAGATGGCGACGTTCCGGCAGAAGATGGCGTCGAATGGCCCCTTCATCGGCCACGGATGCGCCATGAGGTTCAGCTGCTTGAACGAGACCAGTTCGCGCGCTGCGAGCGGCACGCGCACCATGCCTGCCCCGGCCGGCTCGAACAGCCCGGCGCGATCCGGCGAGAGCCCGTTGAGCTCATTCTCCGGATAGACGCCACCGGCGCCCTTGGCGACGACATTGGTGTCGATATCGGTTGCGAGGATGCGGAAATCCCAGCGCTTGAGTTCGGGATGCGCCATGAGGAGGCTCAGCGCAATCGTATAGGCTTCCTGCCCGGTCGAGCAGCCGGCCGACCAGATGCGCAGCCGGCGTGAAGTCGATCGCTGCATCAGCTGTCCGACATAGGTCGCCAGGTGCTCAAAATGATGCTCTTCGCGCCAGAAGCGGGTGAGGTTCGTGGTGAGCGCGTTGATGAAATCCTGCGCTTCGCTCGCTGTGCCCTGCCGCTCGAGATAGTCGAGATATGCGTCGAACGAGCCGAGCCCCAGGGCCCTTACGAGCTTGCCCAGCCGCGAAACGACCAGCGTCCGCTTCGCATCGGACAGCGAAATACCGGCCTGCTTGTAGACGCGTGCCTTGACCCGATTGAACTCACGTTCACTAAGGGCAAATTCGCCCTGATCCATATCGCCCCCAAAAAGGCCTGTTCTAGGCCTGGCGCCGGCGTGGCAGCTGCAGGGCCCGCGCCGCCTCGGTCCCGACGGCCGCTACGCTGCCATCAAGCCGGGCGATGGCTCCGCTGCCTTCGTCCAGTGCACCGGCGATCATGTCGGTCTCATTGCTTAGATTCTCTAAATGTCCACCGAGGCCGGCGAGAATTTTCTTCAGCGATTCTGCTTCGGCCAAAGATGAAGAGGCCTGCGATCGCGAGTTGCCGACAAGCGTCCGGATTTCGCGGGCGGCCGTCTGCGTCGCTTGCGCCAGGGTACGGACTTCGCTGGCCACCACGGCGAAGCCGGCGCCCTTCTCACCGGCCCGTGCCGCCTCGACCGCGGCGTTGAGCGCGAGGAGGTTGGTGCGGAAGCTGACATCCTCGATGGCATTGACCATGCGGTCGATCTGGACGGTCGAGGCTTCGAGCCCGCCCACTTTCGTGCTCGTGCGGTGCAGCGCCAGCGCCGCGTCGGTTGCCATCGCCACCGCCTCGCGTTCCAGGCCCCGCACCACAGCCGCTTTGCTGCGGCCTTTCTCGATGGCGCCGGAGGCGACCACCAGACCGTGACGGCTCTGGTCGGCGAGTTCGGCGAGGCTGGTGACGCTGGCGCGATAGCGGTCGATGGCGTGGAGGATCGCCTCCATCTTTGCCTCGAGCTGCGCCCTTGCGGCTACGGCCTCGTTGCGTTCGTCGATGATGGTGGAGAGTTCTTCGGCGAACTGCCGGAGTTCGGGAGCGAGCCCGCCCGCCCCCATCAGCAGCAGCGCGTCCACCTCCTCGCCGCGCAGCAGCTGGCCAATGGCGCTGACCGTGCGGTCGAAGGTCTCGAGCGCGCCACCGAGCGCCTTCAGAGCCGGAGAGTGTTGCATGCCCCAGGCATCGAACCGGAAGCCGGTATGGCCCTTGCAGAGCGCCGTGACGAAGGCGTCGAAATCGTCGTCCTCGATGTGATGGCCGGCGGGCGAGAACTCGAGCATGGTCCGCCCGCCACCCACTTCGCGCCGTTCGGTCGCGAAGCGCCGCCCGCCGATGGTGACGATGCTTTCGTCGGCCATATCCTCGAGCAGCACTGCGCCGCCCAGCACGTCACTGATCAATCCGCCCTCCTCGGCCGCCGGATCGACCAGTATAAGGCCGCTGCTGACCCCGAGGATTTCTCCGCTCGCCCCGACCAGGGCCGCCGGCTGGCGCATGCTGGAGAATGCCGCTTTGAAATTGTAGGCCCGGTCGAGCCGTGCTCCGAGGCTCTGGACGATCGCCTCGACATGGACCGCCTCACCCCGCCGGACGCCGACGGCCTCGCCGATGGCGGCGAGGCGCGCCCGTTCCTGCTGGTCCGCCTTTCGTGCCAGCACGAACGTGGTGACGAAGGCGGCCGCTGTTGCGGCTCCGCCGACGATCATCGCTGCGAGGCTACCCAGAAATACCAGAGCGCTCGCTGCGGCACCTGCGGCAGCGAGCCAACATAGATTGACGATGAGCGCCAAGTGGAAGCGCTGCACGAATCATCGAGCCCCGGCGGACCTCCCCAGGTCCGTGCCGCGACCCTAGGTCGGGAATGGTTAATCAAATCTATACTTGGCGCGGACCGGGTAAGTATCCGGTAACGAGCAGTCCGCTCAGAAGAGCTCGATATCGTCGACCACGGGCTTCGCCACCACGCTGCGCCGGCTCGCTGCCACGGCCAATTCTTCCTTGGCGATCGAGGCGTTCGCGGTGTTGTCAAGACGCTTGACGAAGGCTCGGCCGGAGTGGGGCTTGAACATCACCCGGCGGGCGAACAGCCCGCCCAGATCCTCGCTGTTGAGGTTGTAGCCTTCGTTCGACAGGAACTCGCGCACGAACTCGATGTTCTTGCGGCCGATATCGTCAAGCGCACCGTTGATCTTGCCGCCGCCGAACACCTTGATCTCGAGGTTGGCCTTGTTGCCGGTGCCGCGGGTGAGCACCTTGTTGATCAGCTGCTCCATGGCAAAGGCGCCATAGCGCGCCGACGCGCCGTAGCGATCCTGCGCCGATGCCGACTGTTCGGCCAGGAGGAAGTGGTTCATGCCGCCGACACCGGCGACCCGGTCGCGCACGCAGGCGGACACGCAGCTGCCCAGCACTGTCGAGAACGTCAGCTCCGGATCGGACGACACGAGGCAATCGCCCTGGTGCACCGTAGTCACCGCGCCCCGGTCGAATTCGGGCGGCAGCGAACTAGAAATCACCATTGCACCTATTACCCGGAATAACTTCGTGCCCGGATGGTTACCGGCAAATCGTTAGTGAAGCGCTAACCAACCATGCTGCCCTGTTACTAAGCGTATGGCGCTCGCAACGACCGATTCAGATATCGGCGCTATGTTGCCGGGGCATGTTGGGGGTTTGGTATCTATGTCTCTGCAGCGGCTCGCCCGCGAACTCGATGAAACGGCGCGCCAGACGTCCGAAATGGTCGATGGCGTGACGCTGGCTCTCAACCTGCTCACCGACAAATCCCTCGATGGCGAGACCGCCCGCGCCGAAGCGGCGGCCCTGATCGTCCATGCCCTGCAGGGGCAGGATCGCATCGCCCAGCGCTGCCAGAACATGGGCCTCGCCGTCCGCCAGTTCGCTCTCCTGCCGCCCGGCACGCCGCAGGCGGTCTACGACGAGATCTGGTCGACGCTGGTGCTCGACGAACTCCGCGTCGCCGCCCTATCCGGCAGCGCCGCCTACGGCACCCATGGCGAAGTCGAGCTGTTCTAGCTAAACGACCTTTGCCCGCTGCCGAAACTCCGGCCGGTCCCAGTTGCGCGTGGTGATAGTCTCGCCCAGGATCGCAGCTGCCTGCGCCACATCGGCATAGCGCAGATAGAGCGGCGTCAGCCCGAAGCGCAGGATATCGGGTTCGCGGAAATCGCCGATCACACCGCGCGCGATCAGCGCCTGCATCACCGCGTAGGCCTCCGGATGACGCAGCGACACCTGCGTTCCGCGTCTGGCGGGATCGGTCGGTGTCAGCAGTTCGAGTTCGGGCGCAAGGCGAGCGACTTCGGAGGTGAACAGCTCGAACAACTGGTCCGCCTTCTCGCGCACCTCCGCGAGCTCTACGCCGTCAAAGGCATCGAGCGCCGCGTCCAGCGCCGACATGGAGAGGATGGGCGGCGTGCCCACCCGCATTGCGGCAATGCCGCCGGCCGGGGTGTATGTCTCAGCGAATTTGAACGGCTCCGCATGTCCCAGCCAGCCGGTCAGCGGCTGACGCAGCCCCTCGATATGCCGCGGCGCGGCATAGACGAAGGCCGGGGCGCCCGGACCGCCATTGAGATACTTGTAGCCACACCCCACCGCAAAGTCGGCCCCCGCGCCATCAAGGTCGACGGGAAACGCGCCTGCCGAGTGCGCCAGGTCCCAGACCGTCAGCGCCCCGACATTATGCGCCAGGCTGGTGAGCGCGGGCATTTCCAGCCGGGCGCCGGTCCGATAGTTCACCTCGGTGAGCAGCAGCACCGCGACGTTGCTGTCGAGTGCGGCCTCGATCTCCCCCGCCTCGACCAGCCGCAGCTCGTGTCCCTGACCGAGCAGCTCGGCGACGCCGGCCGCGATATAGGCGTCGGTCGGGAAGTTATGCTTCTCCGAGAGAATCACCCGTCGCTCGGGCCGGAGGCGCAGTGCCGTGACCAGCACCTTGAACAGGTTGATCGAGGTCGAGTCCGCCACGGTGACCGTACCCGGCGCAGCGCCGATCAGCTGGGCTATGCGATTGCCGAGCCGACCCGGCAGGTCGATCCAGTCATGCGTGTTCCAGCTGCGGATCAGCCCCTCGCCCCACTGGTTCGCAACGACCTCGTTCATCCGCGTCGCCACCGATTTCGGCAGCGCGCCGAGCGAGTTGCCGTCGAGATAGATCACGCCATCGGGCAGGGCGAAGCGATCGCGATGGCGGGCTAGCGGATCGGCGGCATCGAGCTGGGCGGGATCGGTCATGGCGCGGGTCTAGCGCCTGGCCATAAAAAGCGAAAGGCCGCCGCGAGTCTCGCGACGGCCTACGATTTCCTGGCGGCGCGATCAGTTGGCGCGCTTGCCGTCCTTGTCGAACAGGTGGACCACCGACATGTCGGGCTTCACCTTGATCTTGCTCCCCGGCGCCACGTTGATGCGCTCGCGGAAGATGCCGGTGATGGTCTGGGTGCCGAGGCGGCCGACGACCTGGGTCTCCGAGCCGGTCGGCTCGAGCACAACGACCTCGATGTCGATACCGTCATCGGCGAGGTGCAGGTGCTCGGGGCGGATGCCATAGGTGGTGGCATTGCTCGGCGGATTGACCGACGGCAGCACGATCCCGTCCTTGGTGGTGAACACCCCGTTCTGCACCGAGCCTTCGATGAAGTTCATCGACGGCGAGCCGATGAAGCCGGCGACGAAGATGTTGTTGGGATGATCGTAGAGATCGAGCGGCGAGCCCATCTGCTCGATGATGCCGTCGCGCATGACCACGATCTTGTCGGCCATGGTCATGGCTTCGACCTGGTCGTGCGTCACGTAGATGGTGGTGGTCTTGAGCCGCTGGTGCAGCTCCTTGATTTCCGAACGCATCTGCACGCGCAGCTTCGCGTCGAGGTTCGACAGCGGCTCGTCGAACAGGAAGACCTGCGGATCGCGCACGATGGCGCGGCCCATGGCGACGCGCTGGCGCTGGCCGCCCGAGAGCTGGCGCGGCTGGCGATCGAGCAGCTTTTCGAGCCCGAGGATCTGCGCGGCGCGATCGACCTTCTGCTTGATCTCGGCCTTGGGCACGCCCTTGAGCTTCAGCGAGAAGCCCATGTTCTGCGCCACGGTCATGTGCGGATAGAGCGCATAGTTCTGGAACACCATGGCGATGTCGCGCTCTTTGGGCGGCAGGTCGTTGACGACGCGATTGCCGATGCCGATTTCGCCCGACGAGATCTCCTCGAGACCGGCGATCATGCGCAGCAGGGTGGACTTGCCGCAGCCGGACGGGCCGACCATGACGACGAACTCGCCGTCCTCGATGTCGAACGACACGCCCTTCAGCGCCTCGAAGCTGCCGTAGTGCTTGCCAGCCTTGTTGATTGTTACGCTTGCCATGGGCTCTCCTCCCGCCGGGCGACGTTCCCGGTCATTCCGGTACCATCTGCGCTGGGCGGGTGGAGCGTCAAGGCGGAGGCATGCGACTAAAGTCGCGCGAAATGTTTAGACTTTCGTCTAATACGCGAGCCAATGGTTCCGGCGGCCGTGGACCCCGGAGGATATCAAAGAACGAAGCGAAGACCGGCGAGGCGTTTGCCCCGAAGCGGTAGTCCGCGAATGTAGAATGAGGCTCATGCATCGCCGGTCGATCGGGGTTTTGGGCTTATGGCACTGATGGGCTCGGGAGCATCCCGTACCGCATCGCAACTGCTGAAGGCTGGACTGGCTGCCGAGTAC
>JAESFU010000201.1_pt1 | contig 69860 bp, 60 predicted proteins | sample 9269461 | NCBI WGS metagenome assembly JAESFU01 (sample SAMN14502556, study PRJNA617107) | algae metagenome | isolation source: Stenomitos rutilans HA7619-LM2 and co-occurring heterotrophs from cave walls | place: USA: Waikapalae cave, Hawaii | collected 2009-07-28
GCTGGACGACGACTTCCTGGACCTCAAGGTCGATACCGACAGCGTCGGACCCCAGATCCAGCCGGGCGTGTTCGACGAACTCGCCGGTGGCGGCTCGGGCGGTTCGGGTTCGGAGACCGGGTTCGGCCTCGGCGGCGGCAGCGGCGGGGGTGGCGACAGCAGCTTCGGCCTCTGGGGCATGGACCTCGACATCCAGCGCGCCCTCGACGACCACAACGCCCGCCTCGACCACATGCGCACCACGACCCACATCACAGACCCCTGGGGATAGGGCGCGGGAAAAGGCCAAACGACTATCGCCGTCGGATCACTCCGGCGGCGATTTCGTGTCATGCCTCTGATTGGCGTCAGGCGGCTTGTGTAGAGAGCGACAAATCTTCGGGAAGACGAACCGCCGACAGCGCCTGCTCCAGGTCGGCCAGCAGATCTTCCGGGTGCTCCAGCCCGACCGACAGCCGCAGCAGGCCGTCGGAGATGCCCGCCACCTTTCGCGCCTCCGGCGTCATGGCGGCGTGCGTCATAAGGGCTGGATGGGCGATCAGGCTTTCGACCCCGCCGAGCGACTCGGCGAGAGTGAATATGTCCAGCCCATCGACCAAGGTCCGCACGGCCTCGATGTCATGCAGTTCGAAGCTGAGCATGGCCCCGAACCCCGACTGCTGCCTGGCGGCGACGACATGTCCCGGGTGACTTTTCAGACCCGGATAGTGGACGGCCTTCACCGCCGGATGCGCCTCCAGCCATTCGGCCACCCGGCCCGCCGTCGCCTGCTGCCGCTCGATGCGCGCAAACAGGGTACGGACGCCACGCAGGGTCAGATAGGCGTCGAACGGAGACCCCGTCACACCCAGGCAGTTGGCCCACCAGGTCAGCTGCTGCAGGTCTTCCTCAGACTTGGCCACGACGCAGCCGCCGACGACGTCGGAGTGGCCGTTGATGTATTTGGTCGTCGAATGGATCACCAAATCCGCGCCGAGCGCCAGCGGCTGTTGCAGGGCGGGTGACAGGAAGGTGTTGTCTACCGCCGATTTGCAGCCCACGGCGCGGGCGCGCGCGCAGATGTCGGCCACATCCACGATCCGCATCAGGGGGTTTGAGGGGGTCTCGATCAGGATCAGCCTGGGGTTCAGGGCGAAGGCGGCGTTTAGAGCCGCGCGGTCGTTCTGGTCGACGAACTGCACGTCGAAATGGCCGCGTTTGGCGCGGGCGCACAGTAGACGATGGGTGCCGCCATACAGATCGTGCGGCGCGATCAGCAGGTCGCCGGGCTCCAGCGAGAACAGCGCCAGGTCGACCGCCGCCATGCCGGTCGCCGTGACCACTGCGCCGCAGCCGCCTTCGAGCCTGGCCAAGGTCTCGCCCAGGACGTCGCGCGTGGGGTTGCCCGAGCGCGTGTAGTCGTACTTTCGCTTACCCTCCAGCCCGTCGAAACTGTAGTTGGACGAGAGATAGAGGGGCGGCATCACCGCACCGTGCGCCGGGTCGCTGTTCACGCCGTGACGGGCGGCGGTCGTACAGGGGTGGGCGTCGATGGGGGCGGTCATGCGGCAAACTCTCTGGCAGGCGTGAAGGTGTTGGGGGCCGAGGCGTAAAGCGGGACGAGGGCGTCATGCAGCGCGCGGCTCACCACCTCGCGCTCCTTCAGAAAGGCGTCGTGGCCGAAGATCGAACCGGCCTCGACCAGGCGGGTCAGGCGCGGCGCGCGAGCGGCCAGGTCGCGGCTGTCCTGGATCGGCACCAGCCGGTCGGAGGTGAAGCCGACCACGGTCAGGGGGCAGCGGATCGCCTCGGGCACGACCACATGACGATCCAGTGAGTCCGACAGGCTGATCCACCGCGCGGCGCTGGTCACCGCTTCATAGCCGTCGCCGCGCGAGGTCAGGTAGTCGCAGACGGGATAGGGGCCACCAGCCTGTTCGGGTGGGGTGGCGGCGAAGCGCAGGTCGAATTCCTCGGCCGTACGATATGTGGTCATGGCCAGTTCGCGCGCCAGAGCGATGCCTTCGGCTTCACGTCCGGCGTTACGGGCAAAGGCCAGCAGACGGCGCTGGACGCCGCGCCAGGCGGTAGCCGACGGGTGCGCGCGGTGGGTGGCCGAGATGACCACCAGATGACCGATGCGGTCGGGGTAGGCCTCTGCCAGGGCCAAACCGATGCAGCCGCCGTAGGAGGCCCCGACGAAGGCGTCGATGCGGGGTTCGCCGATGGCGTCCAGCAGAAGAAGCAGCAGCCGCGCCTGATCGTGGGTCGTGATGGTGACGCCCGGATCGGTCCGCCCCGGCAGCAGGTCGATGGCCAGGACGCGGACGCGGTTGAGGTCGATGGGGCCGCCGGAACGCACGGCCCAAGACCACCACTGACCGACAAAACGCCCGCTGGAAATCCCGCCCATGACGACCACCAGTGGGCCTTCGACCGGACCATGCAGCCGCCCGGTGACCTGGATCGCCGCCAGCGTCTCGCCCGAGGCCAGGCGGAAGTCGGCCGGAATGGGCGCGGTGACGTCCCGTCCGGGGGCTTCCTCGATGGGCCAGGCGTGGGACGACACAGGTCCGCTCCGTTCTCGATCATCGAGCGCGGGCGGGGCGGCCAAATCCTGTGGTGACAGACCCGTGAAGACGACGGTCCCCCACTGTGGGCCCGCTTCCTTCACTCATCTCTCGTGGCCTTTTGATGGGCCTCGCAGGAGTTGGCACCGTCTCCAGGGTCGGGTGGACCGCGGAAGGTTGCCCCGGCATCAAAGGGCCTATCCCTCCGCCGGTCTTGATGAGTGCCCTTAAGCTGCATGCGTCAGCCGGGACCGTCAAGGCGGATTTTTCACGCAGAATCTTGTTGCGTCGCAAAACGCAAAACTAGGTAACAATGTGCAACTTTAACACTAATCAAGACTGTCGATTGCCAAGCTGACTGCCGAGGCACCAAAGAGCGCAAGAAACTTTCATAAACCTTTGTCCGCCCACTTGCACATTTCGCGGATGCGGTAAACATTTCGCAAATGCGAGATCGCATTCCGTCGCAGCCAAGGGGGTTAGGATCGATGACACGACTTCATGGGGATACCGCAGGCAAGGGGGCGCTCTGGGCGCTCGGCCTTTTGACGACGGCAGTGGCCAGTGGGGCCGCCGCAGCGCCTGCTGCGGCGGCCCCTGTTCTTTTGGGGCACCAAGCGGCTCTGGATCTGGACGCGGCGGGCACGGCCTGGCTGGGAACGTCCACGGCGCTGGTCCTGCTAATGACCCTGCCTGGTCTGGCGCTGTTCTACGGCGGCATGGTGCGGCGCAAGAACGTCATCGCCACCATCACCCAGTCGGTCGGCGTCTTCGCCGTGGTGACCCTGGCCTGGTTCATCGCCGGCTATTCCATCGCCTTCGGAACGGCTCCGACGGAGAGCCTGAACACCGTCGTCGGCGGCCTGGAATCGCTGTTTTTGAACGGCGTCACTTTGGAGACGGCGCACAGCCTGCTGCCGGGTATTCCGGAGTTCCTGTTCATCTCTTTCCAGCTGACGTTCGCCATCATTACCCCGGCGCTGATCACCGGGGCGTTCGCAGAGCGCTTCAAATACAGCGCCCTGCTGCTGTTCACCGGTTTGTGGTCGCTGTTCGTCTATGCCCCGATCGCCCACTGGGTCTGGGGCGGGGGCTTCCTGGGCTCGGCGGGCGTGCTGGACTTTGCAGGGGGCGCGGTCGTGCACGTGAACTCGGGTGTCGCGGGTCTGGTCTGTGCCCTCTTCCTGGGGCGTCGCAAGGGCTATGGCATCGACCCGATAAACCCGCACAATCCGGTCCTGACCATGATCGGAGCCTCCCTGCTGCTGGTCGGCTGGATCGGCTTCAATGCCGGCTCGGCCGGGGCGGCCAACGGCCTGATGGCTGTGGCTCTCCTCAACACCATCCTGGCCGCCGCTGCGGCCGCCCTGTCGTGGAAGCTGATCGAGGTCATCGAGAAGAAGAAGGTCTCGTTGATCGGCATGCTGTCGGGCGTAGTGGCCGGTCTGGTCGCGATCACCCCTGCCGCCGGTTTCGTCGATCCCAAGGGGGCGGTGATCATCGGCCTGATCGCCGGTCCGGCCTGCTATGCCGCTTCGATCTGGATCAAGAAACTGCTGAAGTACGATGACAGCCTGGATGCCTTCGGCCTGCATGGTGCGGGCGGTCTCGTCGGGGCGCTGCTGACCGGCATCTTCGCCACCACCACGATCAACAGCCTTTCGGAGGGGGCCAATGTCTGGACCCAGCTGGTCGGCCTGTTGTGGACCATCGCCTACAGCGCGGCGGGCACCTTCGTCATCCTGCTGATCTGCAAGTTCACCACCGGCCTGCGCGTCACCGAAGAGCAGGAAGAGGAGGGTCTGGATACCCACCTGCATGGCGAGGCGCTGGAGGCCCACTGAGCGAGACCACGGGCCGGGCGTGGGGCTCTCTCCTCGCGCCCGGCACCCAGTAGGCGTTCGACTGACATCATCGAAAACAAGGGGATAAGAAGATGAAACGTGCCTTCGCCTGTGCGGCCGCCATGGCCGCCATGTTCACCGCCTCCGCTGCCTCGGCCCAGGATGCGGACGTCGCCTTCAATGTCGGCGTCTTCAGCGACTACGTCTTCCGCGGCTTCAGCCAGACCAATGAAGATCCCGCGCTGCAGGGCGGTGTCGACCTGACCGCAGGCTCCTTCTACGCCGGGGCGTGGGCGTCCAACGTCGATTTCGGCGACGACACTGATGCAGAGGTCGATATCTACGGCGGCTTCCGCACCGAGGCGGCGGGCTATGCGCTGGACTTCGGGGTAGTGGGTTACTTCTACGTCAATGCGCCTGACGGAGCGGACTTTGACTATGTGGAGTTCAAGGCCGCCGCATCGCGGGCCATCGGGCCGGTGACGGCGGGGGCGGTGGTCTACTACTCGCCCGACTTCTTCGGACTGGACGAAGAAGCCACCTATGTGGAGGGCAACCTGGCCTGGGCCTTTGCCGACAAATGGGCGGCGTCGGGCGCGGTCGGCTATCAGGCGCTGGACGTCAATGACGACTACACGACCTGGAACGCCGGGGTGACCTACACCCTCGTCGAGGGCCTGGGTCTGGACGTCCGCTACTTCGACACGGACGTGGATGGCCCGCTGTCCGAAGACCGCATCGTGGGGTCGCTGAAGTACAGCTTCTGATCTCGCTGTCTTTGCGGCAAAGCACCATAGGAAACGGCATGTCGTTGCGCCATGGTGCGACATGTAGGTTTTTTGTTGCGCGCAAAGGCAGTCATGGTGAGCTGTAAAGGTAGAAGTTGCCAACGCCAAGCGGGCCTCATACACCTGTGTGCAACAGCGAAAAGGAAGACGTGCGTTGGCGTCCGTGAACCAGAGATTTGTCATCACTCCCCGCGTGGGACCCGCCAAGGCGGCGGCGTCCGATCGCGTGCGCGGGTTCGATGAAATCTATGCGGACTTCACCGTGCCTGCGGGCGGCGAACAGTCCAGCCGTTGCGCCCAGTGCGGCGTACCCTTCTGCCAGTCCGGCTGTCCGCTGGAAAACAACATTCCCGACTGGCTGAAACTGGCCGCCGAGGGCCGCGCCGAGGAGGCCTGGCGTCAGTCCGAGGCGACCTCGACCATGCCCGAAATCTGCGGCCGCATCTGTCCGCAGGACCGGCTGTGCGAAGGGGCCTGCACGCTGGAACAGTCGGGCTGGGAGACGGTCACCATCGGATCGGTCGAACGCTGGCTGGGCGACATGGCGTTCGAAAACGGCTGGGTCACGCCTATCCGGCCCATCGCCGAGAACGGCCTGTCGGTAGGCATCGTGGGTGCGGGGCCTGCAGGCATGGCGGCGGCGGATCGGCTGCGGTCTGGGGGCTATGCGGTCACGCTCTACGACCGCCACGACCGCGCGGGCGGCCTGCTGATGTACGGCATCCCCGGCTTCAAGCTGGAAAAGGATGTCGTCCAGCGCCGTCTGGATCGGCTGGTCGACGGCGGTGTCGAAATCCGGCTGGGCGTCGATGTCGGCGGCGAGGGCGCAGGGGCGATACCTTTTGCCGAGGTGCGCGCCGCGCATGATGCTGTCCTGATCGCTACGGGGGTCTATCAGGCGCGGCGGCTGACGGCTCCGGGCTGCGGCTCCGACGGCGTGGTCGCGGCGCTGGACTATCTGATCACCTCCAACCGGACGGGCCTGGGTGACCCGGTCGCGGCGTTCCAGGACGGCACGCTGAATGCCGCAGGTCGCAAGGTCGTTGTCATCGGCGGCGGAGACACCGCCATGGACTGCGTCCGCACCGCTGTGCGTCAGGGCGCGACCTCGGTCACCTGCCTTTACCGCCGCGACCGGGACAATATGCCCGGCAGCGCCCGCGAGGTCGCCAATGCCGAGGAAGAAGGCGTCGTCTTCGAATGGCTGGCTTCGCCGCGCGCCGTGTTGGGCGGGGCGTCCGGCGTGACCGGCGTGCGGGTTCAACGCATGGCCCTGGCCGCCCAGGCTGCCGACGGCCGCTGGTCGGTCGATCCGGTGCCGGGCGGAGAGTTCGATGTCGCCGCCGACCTGGTCATCGAGGCTCTGGGATTCGAGCCCGAAGACATCCCCCGCCTGTTCGCAGAGCCCGATCTGGCCTTGACCGACTGGAACACCATCCGCACGGCCGGCCACACCAAGGCGACCACGCTGGAGGGCGTCTTCGCCGCCGGCGACATCGTGCGTGGGGCCTCGCTGGTCGTCTGGGCCGTGCGTGACGGTCAGGACGCGGCCGCCGAGATCGACGCCTGGCTGACCAGCCGCCAGAGGGTGGCGGCATGACTTTCGACCCGGTTCAGTATCAGGCCGAGCGACAGCGCCTGATCGACGCCCATGCCTATGACCCCGCGTCCGAGCGCGACGCCTGCGGCGTCGGCCTGGTCGCGGCCATCGACGGGGCCCCGCGCCGCGAGGTTGTGGACCTAGCCCTGAAGTCGCTGAAGGCCATCTGGCACCGGGGGGCCGTCGACGCCGACGGCAAGTCCGGCGATGGCGCAGGGATCTTGATCGGCCTGCCCCGCGCATTCTTCGACGCCCAGGTGCGCGATGCGGGCCATGAGCCGCGTCCCGGCCCGCTGGCCGTCGGCATGGTCTTCTTGCCGCGCCTGGACCAGGGCGCTCAGGAAGTGGCTCGCACCATCGTCGAGCGCGAGGTGCTGGCCGCAGGGTTCTGGCTCTATGGCTGGCGTCAGGTGCCGACCCGCGTCGAGGTGCTGGGCCAGCGTGCCGCTGCCACCCGCCCCGAGATCGAGCAGATCATGCTGTCGGCCCCCGACGGGCTGGAGGGCGAGGCGCTGGAGCGGGCGCTGTATCTGCTGCGCCGCCGCATCGAGGCGCGCGCGACCGCCGCCAACCTGCAGCATTTCTACATCTGCTCCCTGTCCGCCCGGTCGGTGATCTACAAGGGGATGATGCTGGCCGAGGCCCTGGGCGACTTCTATCCCGACCTGAACGACGCGCGGGTCGAGGCCAATGTCGCGCTGTTCCATCAGCGATACTCGACCAACACCTTCCCCGAATGGCGGCTGGCCCAGCCGTTCCGGATGCTGGCCCACAACGGCGAGATCAACACCCTGCGCGGCAATGCCAACTGGATGCGCAGCCACGAAATCCGCATGACGGCCGAGGCCTTCGGGGCCGACGACGCGACCGTCAAGCCCGTGATCCAGGCGGGTGGCTCGGATTCGGCCGCGCTGGACAATGTCTTCGAGGTTCTGGTGCGCGCGGGTCGGCCCGCGCCCATGGTCAAGGCCCTGCTGATCCCGGAGGCACCCATCGCAGGAGTCATCTCCGACGACCACCGCGCCCTCTATGCCTACTGTAATGCCGTGATGGAGCCGTGGGACGGCCCCGCCGCCATCTGCGCCACCGACGGTCGCTGGGTCGTGGCAGGCAAGGATCGCAATGGCCTGCGCCCCCTGCGCGTGGCCGAGACCGTCGATGGCCTGCTCATCTGCGGGTCGGAGGCGGGCATGACCGGCGTGGCCGAAGACAGGATCGCGCGTCGCCTGCACATCGGCGGCGGCCGGATGATCTCTGTCGATCTGGAGGCGGGTGTTCTCTACGACGAGACCCTAACCATCGACCGTCTGGCGGCCGAACACCCCTACCGCGACTGGCTGTCCAACATGGTCGAGCTGGAGCCGCTGGTGGGCCCCGGCGAGGAGCCGCGGCGTCTGTCGGGCGAAGACCTGACCCGGTTCCAGGCCGCCGTCGGCTGGACCCAGGAAGACATCGACGCCCTGCTGGACCCCATGGCCGCCGAGGGCAAGGAGGCGGTGGCGTCGATGGGCGACGACGCTCCGCCCGCAGTGCTGTCGCGCCAGGACCGGCCCTTCGCCCACTATTTCCGACAGGCCTTCGCCCAGGTCACCAATCCGCCGATCGACAGTCTGCGTGAAGCCGGGGCGATGTCCCTGCGGACGCGGTTCAAGAATCTGGGCAACATCCTGGCCCAGGACGAGACCCAGACGCGGGTCTTCGTGCTGGACAGTCCTGTCCTGACCACCGGCATGTACGAGCGGATGCTGGATGTGGTGGGCGCAGGCGCGACCACCGTCATTGACTGCACCTTCCCGGCCCCCGACGTCGGCGCGACCCGGGGCGAGGCGTTGAAGGCGGCGCTGGATCGCATCCGCGACGAAGCCGTGGCCGCCGCGCGGGGCGGGGCGGGACTGATCGTCCTGACCGACGAAAGGGCGGGCGAGGATCGTCCCCTGATCCCGATGATCCTGGCCACCTCGGCCGTGCATGGTCGATTGGTGGACGAGGGCCTGCGCAGCTTCGCCTCCATCGTCGTGCGCTCGGCGGAGGCGATCGACGCCCATGCCTTTGCCATCCTGGTCGGTTGCGGGGCGACGGCAGTCAACGCCTGGCTGGCGCAGGAGAGCTTCCTGGAGCGGCTGGAGAGCGGTCGCTATCCGGGCCTGTCCCTGCGTGACGCCTGCCTGAACCACAAGGGCGCGGTCGAGGCCGGGCTGATGAAGATTCTGGCCAAAAAGGGCATCTCCGTCATCTCCGCCTATCGTGGCGCGCTGGAGTTCGAGGCCCTGGGCCTGTCGCGGGCGCTGGTCGCCGAGTTCTTCCCCGGCATGACCTCGCGCATTTCCGGCGTGGGTCTGGCGGGGATCGAGACCCGGGCCGTCAACCGCGCGGGCAAGGGCTTTTCCGTCGCGCGCCCGGGCCTGCGCATCGGCGGGTCGCACCGCATCCGTGCGGGCGAGGAGACCCACGCCTGGGACGCCGAGACGATCCATCGGCTGCAGGACGCGACGACCCGCAACGATTACAAACGCTACAAGGCCTATTCCCGCCGTCAGCGGGAGATCCCGTCCACGGCCCTGCGCGACCTGCTGGATTTCCGCGAGGCCGTGCCGATCCCGCTGGACGAGATCGAGAGCGTCAATGAGATCCGCAAGCGGTTCGTCACGCCCGGCATGTCGCTGGGGGCGCTGAGCCCTGAGGCCCACGAAACGCTGAACATCGCCATGAACCGCATCGGTGCCCGCTCCGTTTCGGGCGAGGGCGGCGAGGATCCGGAGCGGTATCGGCCGCGCCCGAATGGCGACAATCCCAACTCGGCGGTCAAACAGATCGCCTCTGGCCGGTTCGGCGTCACCGCCGAATATCTGAACCAGTGCTGCGAGATCGAGATCAAGGTCGCGCAAGGGGCCAAGCCCGGGGAGGGCGGCCAGTTGCCGGGCTTCAAGGTCACCGAATTCATCGCCCGCATGCGCCATGCCACGCCCGGCATCGGGCTGATCAGTCCGCCGCCGCACCACGACATCTATTCGATCGAGGACCTGGCCCAGCTGATCTACGATCTGAAGCAGATCAATCCGGATGCGCGAGTGACGGTCAAGCTGGTTGCCTCGTCCGGCATCGGGGCGGTGGCGGCGGGTGTCGCCAAGGCCAAGGCCGATATCATCCTGGTCGCAGGCCACAACGGCGGCACGGGGGCCTCGGCCCTGGGATCGATCAAGCACGCCGGCATGCCGTGGGAGATGGGCCTGTCGGAGGCGCATCAGGTGCTCAGCCTGAACGGCCTGCGCGGACACGTCCGCCTGCGCACGGACGGCGGCATCAAGACCGGCCGTGACGTCGTCATCGCCGCCATGCTGGGGGCCGAGGAATACGGCATCGGCACCGCCTCGCTGATCGCCGTCGGCTGTCTGATGGTGCGGCAATGCCATTCCAATACCTGCCCTGTGGGCGTCTGCGTCCAGGACGAACGGCTGCGCGCCATGTTCACCGGCACGGCGGACAAGGTGGTGAACCTGTTCACCTTCATCGCCGAGGAGACGCGCGAAATCCTGGCCTCCCTGGGCCTGCGTTCGCTGGACGAGGCGGTGGGCCGGACCGACCTGCTGCGCCAGGTGTCGCGCGGCGGGGCGCAACTGGACGATCTGGATCTGAACCCCCTGCTGGTGCGGGTGGGCGAAGGCGATGTGCGCTCGCCAGAGGCTCCGTTCAACGCGGTGCCCGATGCACTCGACGCCCGGATCGTGCGCGACGCCACGCCCTTCCTCGAGCGGCGCGAGAAGATGTCGCTGACCTATGCGGTGGCCAATACCCAGAGGGCCATCGGCACGCGGATGTCCTCCCACATTGTACGCCGCTATGGCTCGGACCTGCCCGACGGTCATCTGACCCTGAACCTGCGCGGCGCGGCGGGTCAGTCACTGGCGGCCTTCGGCATGAAGGGCTTGCGCATCGTCCTGGACGGAGAGGCCAACGACTATGTCGGCAAGGGCCTGTCGGGGGCCGAGATCATCGTGCGCCCGTCGGCCTGGGCGGCCGGCCAGGCCCTGATCGGCAACACCTGTCTGTATGGGGCGACGTCAGGCACGCTATTGGCGGCCGGTGCGGCAGGCGAACGCTTTGCGGTGCGCAACTCCGGCGTCACGGCGGTGGTCGAGGGCTGTGGCGCGCACGGCTGCGAATACATGACCGGGGGCGCGGTCGTCATTCTGGGCACGACGGGCTGGAATTTCGGCGCTGGCATGAGCGGCGGCGAGGCCTTCATCCACGACCCCGAAGGCACCGCCCACATCCGTTTCAACACCGCCTCGGTCGTGCCCGGCGTGGTGATGGGCGAAGCGGCGCAGCGGCTGCACGCCCTGGTCAGTCGTCATGCGAGGGAGACGGGGTCACCGCTGGCGCGGCGTCTGCTGGAGACTTGGCCGGTGGCGGTGACGCATTTCCGGCATGTGCTGCCGAAGGAGGAGGCGGCGCAGGTGGCGGTCAAGCGGGCCTAAGTTGACGGCGACGGTTGAACATCAGACCTTGACCGCCGGTCAGGATTTAAATCATGCGTTTCCGCAGTCATCTCTGGCGTATCGGGCTTGCTGCAGGCCTCGTTGCGGCATGTGAGGACAGGCAAGCCCCGCCTGAGGTCGCATCGACGGATGCTGCTGATGCCCAGCAGTTCAGTCTTCGCTGCGAAGGCACATCTTATTTCCAATCCGAGACCGTTCCCTTCGTCCAGACCTTGATGGTCGATCTCGAAGCAGGTCGGTTTTGCGTCGCAGACTGCTCCACGACTTACCGGTTCGAAGACCGCAAGGCTGGGCTTGTGATCCTTCAGGATGAGGGATCTGAAGGCTATCGGCTCGACAAGGTTTCGTGGTTTCCGGAGTCGGGCCAGTATCTTGCAGAGTTCGAGGCATCCGATCGAAGACCCCGTCAGAGCCACACCATCGCGATCTGCAAACGAGTGGCGAGCGGAGGCGCAATGCCTCCGCCCCCGTCGGTCGAGCCTTCTAGAGACGCGCTGCTAGCACCGCGCGGTCCCCTCCACTTCAGCCCTCCGCCCAACCCCCCGCCAGCGCCTTGAACAGGGCGATCTGGTAGGTGGTGACCAAGGCGTCCGACGACGCCAGCTGCGCATCCGCTCCGGCCAGGGTGCGTTCGGCATCCAGAACCGTCAGGAAGCTGTCGGCCCCCGCGTCGAAGCGCAGGCGAGACAGGCGGGCGGCGGTGGCGGCCTGGTCGCGGGCAGCTTGCAGGGCGGCGCGGCGGTCCAGTTCGTTGGCATAGTTGGCCAGCGCCGTCTCGGTTTCCTGAAGAGCGGTCAGCACCGTCTGGTCGAAGGTGGCCAGCGCCTGATCCGACGACGCATCCGCCTGTTCGATCCTTGCACGGGCGGCGAAGACATTGGGGAAGGACCAGCTGATCAGGGGGCCGAACGAGAAGCGGAAATTCTCGCTGTCGCCCAGGCCGTCGGCATCCAGTGCCGTCGCGCCCAGCGATCCGCCCAGGGTGATGCGGGGATACAGGTCCGCCGTCGCCACGTTCACGCGGGCGGCGGCGGCCGCCAGATTGCGCTCGGCCTGACGCACGTCGGGACGGCGGGCCAGGAGGGCGGCACCGTCACCGATCGGGATCGGCTGGGCCAGTTGCGGCGGGCGGCCACAGGCGCGGGCGGCCTCGCTGACCTCGGCGGGCGTGCGTCCGGTCAGGGTGGCCAGGCGGAACAGGGCCTCGTCGCGCTGGGCCCGCAGGGGGGGCAGGCTGGCGCGGCTGCTTTCCAGGGCCGAGCGGGCGCGGGCCGTGTCCAGACCGTTGCCGGACCCGGCATCCAGCAGGCGCTGGGTCAGGTCGACGGTCGAGGATTGCAGTTCGATGGTCCGCTGGGCCACGTCGATCTGGGCATTGGCGGAACAGGCGTCGGCATAGGCGCGGGCCGTCTCGGCCGCGACCGTGACGCGGACGATGTCGAGCGCGGCGGCGGCGGCGTCCGCATCGGCGCGGGCGGCGCGGATGGTCGAGCCGACGCGACCGAACAGGTCGATCTCGTAGGAGACGTCCAGACCGGCGTCATAGGTTTCGACCTCGGGCGCATCGGTGCCGGGCGGCAGGGTGCCCGCCGGAACGCTGGCGGCCGAGGGCTGGCTGTTCGTGTAGCTGGCCGAGGTCGTGGTGGTCGGCAGGCGACCGGTGCGGGCCTCGCTCAGCGATGCGCGGACGCGGCGCAGATTGGCGGCGGCCGCCTCCAGCTCGTTGTTCTCGGCCAGGGCCTGGGTGACCAGGCCGTCCAGCACGGGGTCGTTGTACAGCCGCCACCAGTCGTCGCGTGCGGGCGTGGCCGCCGACACGGACGCGCTGGTGGAGCCCACGAAAGCACCCGACGCGAGGGGGGGAAGGGTGGCGTCGGGCGCTTTCGGCCCGACCGCGCACGATGCCAGCAAGAGGGCTGAGAACGCGGTGGCGGTCAGGATCCGGGGGTTGGGAACAGAGATCATCAGGCGTCTCCCAGACGCGGGTTGGCCGGTGCGGGCGAACCCGGGGTCCGGTCGTGCGGCGGCAGGCCGCCGGTGGTGATGTTGTCCGTCTTCTTCTTGCGCGAGCCGGGCAGGCGGGCCGCCAGACTGCGCATCACGACATAGAAGACCGGCGTGAAGATCAGGCCGAACAGGGTCACCCCGATCATGCCGAAGAAGACCGCCGCGCCCAGGGCCTGACGCATCTCTGCCCCCGCCCCATGCGCCAGCACCAGGGGCAGGACGCCCAGGATGAAGGCGAAGGAGGTCATCAGGATGGGCCTCAGACGCGTGCGCGCGGCATGGATGGCGGCATCCCGCACGGTCTCGCCGTGATCCTCGTTCTGCTTGGCGAACTCCACGATCAGGATGGCGTTCTTGGCAGCCAGCGCGATCAGAACGACCAGGCCGACCTGGACCAGGATGTTGTTGTCCAGCCCCAGGGCATTGACCCCCAGCATGGCCGCCAGAAGACACATCGGCACGATCAGGATGACCGCCAGCGGCAGGGTGAACGCCTCGTATTGAGCAGCCAGCACCAGGAAGACCAGCAGCACGGCCACCACGAATATGATCGCGGCACCGCCCGATGCGGCCTTCTCCTGATAGGCCAGTCCGGTCCATTCATAGGTAAAGCCGGGCGGAAGGGCGCTGGCGGCGATCCCCTCCATGGCAGCGAGGGCCTGTCCGGACGACACGCCGGGCGCGGCCTGGCCCTGCAACTCTGCCGCAGGCGACAGGTTGTAGCGCACGATCCGGGCCGGTCCCGAAGTCTCTTTGAGGTTGGCGACCGAACCGATCGGCACCATGGCCCCGCTGTTGGCCCGGACCTTAAGATTGGCGATGTCGGCCATGTCGTCGCGATAGGCCGGTTCGGCCTGGGCGGTGACGCGGAACGTCCGGCCCAGATAGTTGAAGTCGTTGACGTAGGACGAGCCCAGATAGATGCCCAGGGTGTCGAACACGCTGTTCGGCTGCACCCCCATCATCAGGGCCTTGTCGCGGTCGATGTCGGCCTCGACCCGCGGCGAGCCGGTGTTGTAGATCGAAAACACCTGCTGGACCGTCTCGGGGGCCTGGGCCGCGGCCCCCATCATGGCGAAGGTCGCGCCTTCCAGTGCGCCATAGCCGGCGGCACCCGTGTCCTTGACCATCATCACGAAGCCGTTGCCATTGCCCAGACCCTGGATCGAGGGCGGGGCGATGACGAAGATGTTGGCGTCCTGGATCCCCTGAACCGAGCCGGTGATGGCCCCGGCCAGGGCGGCGGCGGCCGTCTCCTTGCTCTCGCGCTCGGAAAAGTCGTTCAGACGCACGAAGATGGTGGCGGCATTGGACCCGAAGGAGAAGCTGGAGCCGTCCAGGCCGGCGAAGGCCACGGTGCCGTCGACGCCCTCGGTCTTGGCGATGATGTCGTTGGTCTGTTTCATGACCGCCTCGGTGCGCTCCAGCGAGGCCCCTGCGGGCAGCTGGATCACCCCGATCAGGAAGCCCTGATCCTGGTCCGGGATGAAGCCCGAAGGCGTGTCGACCAGTCGCCAGGCGGTCAGGCCCAGCAGACCGACGTAGACGAACAGCATGATCGCCACCATGCGGACCAGACGCCCGGTCAGGCGGCCATAGCGGTCCGACAGCCAGGCGAAGCCCTCGTTGAACTTACGCCCGGCCCAGCCGCCATAGTATTTGACGGTGTTCCACAGACCGGTCTTGCGCGGTGCGTTCTCGTCATGGTGCGCGTGCGGCTTCAGCAGCAGGGCGGCCATGGCCGGCGACAGCGTCAGGGAGATGAAGGTCGACACCACCGTCGCCGCCGCGATGGTCACCGCGAACTGGCGATAGAAGATGCCCGGAATGCCCGGCACGAACATGGTCGGAATGAACACCGCCACCAGCACCAGGCCGATCGCGACCAGGGCGCCGGATACCTCCTGCATGGACTTGTAGGCCGCTTCCTTGGGACTGAGCCCCTCGGAGATGTAGCGTTCGACGTTCTCGACCACGACGATGGCGTCGTCGACCACGATCCCGACGGCCAGCACCAGGGCCAGCAGCGACAGGGAGTTGATCGAATAGCCCAGCGCCAGCTGCACCGCGAAGGTGGCCAGCAGGGAGATGGGGATGGCCACGATCGGAATGATCGCCGCCCGCCAGCTCTGCAGGAAGATCAGCACGACCAGGACAACCAGCACGACGGCCTCGATCAGGGTGTGCTGGACGGACTCCACCGACTTGGCGACGAATTCGGTGGGGTTGTAGACAACATCCACCTTCATGCCCGCGGGCAGTTCGGCGCGCACGGCCTCGACCTCGGCCAGCACCCGCTCGGCGGTGCCCAGGGCATTGGCACCCGGTTGCTGAACCACGGCGATGCCGACTCCGCGCTCGCCATCGAAATAGCCGCGGATGCCGTAATCCTGAGCCCCCAGTTCGACGCGGGCGACGTCGCGGATGCGGGTCACGCGACCCTCGGCGTCCGTCTTGATGACGATCTGGGCGAACTCTTCCGGATCGGACAGGCGACCCTGAACCTGGATCGGCTGCTGGAAGGCCGAGGCGTTGGTCGCGAACGGCGGCTGGCCGATCGAACCCGCTGCGGCCTGAATGTTCTGACTGGCCAGGGCGGCGGTGATGTCCGTGGCGTTCAGACCGCGCTCGGCCGCCTTGGCCGGGTCGATCCAGACGCGCATCGAATAGTTGCCGCCGCCGAAGATGGTGATGTTGCCGACGCCCTCGATCCGCAGCAGGCGGTCCCGCAGGGTCGAGTTGGCATAGTTGCCGACATAGTCGTTGTTCAGGCTGCCGTCCGGCGAGGTCAGCCCCAGGATCATCAGGAAGCCGCTCTCCTGCTTGTTCACGGTCACGCCGATCTGGCGGACCTGTGTGGGCAGGCGCGGCTCGGCCAGGGCCACCCGGTTCTGGACCAGGACCTGAGCCTCATCCAGATCGGTGCCGGGCTCGAAGGTCACGGTGATCGACACCGCCCCGTCCGAGGTCGAGGACGACTGGAGGTACAGCATCCCCTCGACGCCGTTGATCTCCTGTTCGATGGGTGCCGCGACCGTCTCGGCCAGGGTTTCGGCCGAGGCCCCGGCATAGGCGGTGTTCACGGTGATGGTGGGGGGCGCGATCTCCGGATACTGCGACAGGGGCAGCAGCGGATAGGCGAAGACGCCCAGCAGGGTGATGAACACCGCGACCACGGCCGCGAAGATCGGCCGGTCGATGAAGAAGCGTGAGATGTTCATGATGCGATCAGTCGCCCGAGACGCTGTTGGCAAAGGTGGCGCTGGAGGCCGGGGCCGCCGTGGTCACCGGGACCTGGTTCTGCTGCGCGACCGGCTGAATGCGGCCCGCGGCGGCCTGCACCTTCATGCCGGGCTGCTGGATGCGCTGAACGCCGTTGATGACCACGCGGTCCGTCGCGGCCAGGCCTGAGCGTACGACCCGCAGGCCGTCGACCAGCGGGCCCAGAACCACCGGCTTTGGCGCGACCGTACCGTCGGCGGCCACGACCAGGACGCTGCGCCGACCCTGATCGGTGGCGATGGCGGCGTCGGGCACCAGCATGGCCTGATAGCTGCCGGACCCGGCCAGACGTGCCTGGCCAAACATGCCGGGCTTCAGGAAGCCGTCTGCATTGGGCACGACGGCCCTCAGGCGGATGACGCCGGAGGCGGTGTCGATGGCGTTGTCGGTGAAGTCCAGCGTGCCGGACCGGCTGTAGGTGCTCTCGTCCTGCAGGCGGACCTGAATGGGGGCCGCGCCGTTCCGGGCCTGACGTTGATACTTCAGCATCACGGCTTCGGAGCCGTCGAAGGTGAAGTAGATCGGGGCGCTGGAGACGATGGTGGTCAGGATGTCGGCGGCGGAAGAGCCCCCGCCGATCAGATTGCCCGGATCGACCCGGCGATCAGACACCCGGCCCGAGATCGGGGCGACCACGCGGGTGAACTCCAGATCCAGCTGGCGGGCGCGGATGCCGGCATTGGCCGCGGCGACGGCGGCCTCGGCGGTCAGGACCGCTCCGCGACGGGTGTCGGCCTCGGCCTGCGATACCGCCTGGGATTCCAGCAGGGTCTGGGCCCGCGCATATTCGCTGCGCGCCAAGGTCAGCTGGGCCTGGGCCTGGGCCAGGGTCGCACGCGCCGAGGCCAGAGCGGCCTGGGCCGGACGGGGGTCCAGCGTGAACAGCAGCTGGCCGCGCCGCACGAAGTCGCCGTCGCGGAAGTGAACCGCCGAAATATAGCCGCCGACGCGGGCACGGACTTCGACGTCCTGCGTCGCTTCGAAGCGGCCCGTGAACTCGTCCCAGTCCTGGATGGTCTGCACCAGCGGGGTCGCCACCGTCACGGCGGGGGCGGGCGGGGCCTGGGCTTCGCTCCGGGGGGAACAGCCATAGAGCGCGGCCGCCACAAGGGCGGACGCGGCCACGATCTTCACCGTGCGCATGAACGATAGTCTCCAGAAGTAGGGAGCGAACCCTGTCATTGTCGACCACGGCGATCGGGGAGGAAGCCGTTAGTCAACGCCCGGTGACTTAATGGTGAACCCGCTCACGCTTGTCAACAGGCGATGACAAGGCCATATAGGCCGTGGGGCCATTCAGGAGATCACATATTGTTTTGCAATGTCGCGCCGCGACCCCGAAATGCCGAGGCCACCCGTGCGGCCATCCTGCAAGCGGCGACACATCGGTTTTCGCGTGAAAGCTATGACGACGTCGGCATGCGCGACATCGCCGGCGACGTCGGCGTGGATGCGGCCCTGATCTCCCGCTATTTCGGCTCCAAGGAAGACCTGTTCATCGCCGTCCTGAATTCCTCGGGCGACAAGAGCTGGATCACCGAGATCGACCGCGCCGACTTCGGCAACCGCATGGCGCATGAGGCGATCTACAAGGAAAAGGACCAGGGCAAGCTGGAGCATATGCTGATCCTGCTGCGCTCCATCGGCTCGACCAAGGCCGCCGAACTGGTCCAGCGCAATAGTCAGCAGTGTTTCTTCAGCCCCTTCGAAAGCTGGCTGGGCGGCGATGATGCGCCGATCCGGGCCCGTCTGGCGGCCGGTTTCATGATGGGTATGTCGATCGGCGGCGAACTCAGTGCCGACGATCTGACGGACGAGCAGTGCGTCGAACTTCACCGGCGCATGGCCAGGATCCTTCAGGACATCATCGACGGGCCGAAGGTCAGCCTCGCGGCGTGAACTTCCGGATGACACCGGAATAGGTCATCAGGATGCGCTCGCCCGTGCTGATCTGGCCGCGCACGAAGATCAGGCTCTTGCCCGCCCGCACCACCTCGCCCATCGCCTCGACCAGCTCGCCCTCATAGGCGCCGTCGATGAAGGTCGAGTCCAGCGACACGGTTACCCCCGATGCGCCCTCCATCTCCTGATAGGCGGTCTGGAACAGGGCGATGTCGGCGAAGGTCATCAGACAGCCGCCATGCATGCGGTGCCCGGCGTTCATGTGTTTGGCCTCGGCCCGGAACGCACAGCGCATCCGCCCGTCGGGGTCCGGCTTGAAATAGAATGGGCCCACCACCGTGTCGAAGGTGCCGTGCAGGTCATAGGTCTGCCAGCCCGCGAACTCGCCCTCCGCTACCGTGATCTTCGCAACCATCTGTCCCTCGTCGGCTACCGCTGTCAGCCCGATGCCTTGGTGTTCGTCTCGCAATGCAGCATATAGGCACGATGAGCGACCCCATCGAAACCGCCATCTTCGAAAAGCTGGCGAAGGCCGACCCCAAGGGCGTCGGCGGCAAGAGCATCGAACCGGCCGAAGTGGCCAAGGAACTGCAGCCCGAACAGTGGCAACGCATGCTGCCCAAGGTGCGCGGCGTCGCGCTGGGCCTGATGCGTCAGGGCAGGTTGACCATCACCAAGAAGGGCAAGCCGGTCGACCCGAACGCGGTCAAGGGCGTGATCCGCCTGCGCCTGCCGACCGAGGCCGAGACGGCGGCGGCGGTGGCGGCGCTGCCGCCCGCGCCTCAGGACGATGACAACTTCATCTGATCGGGCCGGGACCGCGCTCGATGCGGTTCTCACCAACATACGCGCCTGCCGGGCCTGTCTGGGCCAGCTTCCGCACACGCCGCGTCCCGTCGTCCGCGTCTTCCCCGAGACCCGGCTGCTGATCTGCGGCCAGGCCCCCGGCCGCCGGGTCCACGAAAGCGGCCTGCCGTTTACCGACCCCTCCGGCGACCGCCTTCGCGACTGGATGGGTGTGGACTACGACACCTTCTATGCCGACCGTCGTCTGGGCGTCGCGGCCCAGGCCTTCTGCTATCCGGGGACCGCGCCGAAAGGCGGAGACTACCCGCCGCCCAAACGCTGCGCCGAACTGTGGCGGCCGCAATTGCTGGCCGAACTGCCCGAGGTCGAGCTGACCCTGCTGGTCGGCGGCTATGCCCAGGTCTGGGCGCTGGGTGACCGGGCCAGGGCCAATATGACCGAGACCGTGCGGGCCTGGCGCGACTTTGCGCCGTCGATCCTGCCCATGCCGCACCCATCATGGCGCAACACGGCCTGGCTCAGTAAAAATCCGTGGTTCGAGGCGGAGGTCGTGCCGTATCTTCGCCAGAGGGTGCGTGGCATTCTGGACGCATGATCCGCTCGCTGGCCGCCCTGTTCTGTACCCTCGCGCTGACCTCGGCCTTGGCCGCCTGCGCCACGCCCGCCATCCAGCCGGCGCTGACACCGCCTGCCACCTTCGCCGGTCCTGCCGTCGAGGTTCGCGCGCTGGTGATGGACGACGGGGCGCGTCTCCCCCTCGCGCGTTGGACCCCGACCGATGGGTCCGAGCCTTGGGCCGTCCTGATCGCCTTGCACGGCATGAACGACTCCAGAGCCTCGTTCCGCCTTGCCGGTCCCTGGTGGGCCGAGCGGGGGATCGAGACCTGGGCCATCGACCAGCGCGGCTTTGGCCAGGCCCCCGGTCGCGGGGTCTGGGCCGGAGAGGCGCGCATGACCGAGGATGTTCGAACCGCCGTCCTGCTGGCTCGCGCCCGGCACCCTCGCGCGACCATCGCGGTCGTGGGCGAGAGCATGGGCGGCTCGGTCGCCGTCGCCGCCTTCGGCTCGGACCGCCCGCCCCAGGCCGACCGCGTCATCTTGCTGGCCCCCGGCGTCTGGGGCTGGTCCGCTCAAGGCCCGCTGAGCTCCAGCGCCCTGTGGATCGCCGCGCGCGTCGCCGGCCCCCGCGCCGTTGAAGCCCCCGAATGGGCGATCCGCGACCACCCGGCGTCGGACAATCGCGTGGAGCTGTTCCGAAACGGCCGCGATCCGAACAGCATCATCTCCACCCGCTTCGACACCCTCTACGGCCTGGTCGATCTGATGCAGAGCGCCTCGGTCAAGCTGGGCCGTATCCAGGCCCCGACCCTGCTGCTGTACGGCGCCTCCGACAACGTCATCGAGAAAGCCCCCATGCGCCGCGCCCTCGAACAGGCCGGTGACCGCCCCGGATTCCGCACCGGCTACTATCCCGACGGCTGGCACATCCTGAACCGCGACCTGCAGGCCGAGGCCATGTACCGCGACGTCGAGGCCTGGCTGAGGAACGCCGATGCGCCCCTGCCCTCAGGAGCAGGGCCGGTGCTGCCGGCTTTGGAGGCCGGGCGGCGGCGCTGATCCCGGTTAGAGAGCGATCCGTTCCTGCAAGTCTTCCCTCAGGCCGGGGTCGCGCGGTCTGCCGACGTTCCAGACCAAGCCCGCGCGTTCCAGCCCGCGAATGACCGCCCAACCCGGATCGATCTGTCCCGGCTCCAACCCTATGCGCGCGGATTCCGGGAAGGCATGGTGGTTGTTGTGCCAGCATTCGCCATAGGTCAGCAGGCCGAGGCCGGGCAGGTCCGAGGCCTGAACATAGGCTCCCTTTACCGTCCATCGCCCCGCGCCGGGGTTGTGGCAGAAATAGGTGATTGTCCAGTGACCGGCGGTACTGACGATCACCCGCACGGCAACGCCCCAGACGACCCACGGCCAGCTGCCGATCAGGAACAGGACGACCGCCAGCGGTACCTGCTGCCAGCGCCATGTCGCCTCCAGAAAGCGATAGAAGGGGTCGTTCGCGATCCGCGCTTCGATGGTCAGGACCGGCGGACGCTCGAACCGAAACCGATAGAAAAGCTGCCACGACAGATCGCGCAGCAGTCCACGTCGATGAGCGAAAAAGTCGTGGCATCGAGCCTGCCGCTGCGCCCAGTCGCGCATATCGTGGACCTTGATGATACCGATGGGACCGGCGACGCCGACGAGGGTGCCGACATAGATCAGCAATCGCTCCATCGGCTTGCCGCACTGAAAGGCGCGGTGGATCAGCATGCGATGCATGCCAACGCTGTGTCCGATCAGCAGTGTCAGATAGGTCAGTACCAGAAACAGGCCGAACGCCGACCAAGTGAAGAACAGCGGCCCGCCGATCACTGCGATGGCCAGCAGACCGCCGTTCCAGATCGCCTTAGGCCAGTCGATGACGGGCCACCCATCGCAGGGGTTCGCACCTGTGTCGTCGATACGCAGGACCGGCTTCATCATGAGAGTCGCTTCAAGCGGCAGCGCTGAAGAAGACACCGTCAGCGACCGTAGGATCTTTGGCAATGCGTCCGGTTGACCAGCAGCCTAGTGACGCGAAACCGCCATGCTTGCCGTGTTAAGCGCCCCGGCGTAAACGCGCGCCAACAATAAAATACCCCGGGAGTATCCGCTTATGGGCAAGACCCTGTTCGATTCGCCGTCGTTTTCGAACCATGAAGGCGTCCACGCCTTTACCGACGAGAAGACCGGTCTCAAGGCCATCGTCGCCGTCCACTCGACCGCACGCGGCCCGGCCTGTGGCGGAACGCGCATGTGGGACTACGCCTCGGCGGAAGAGGCGCTGGAAGACGTGCTGCGGCTGTCAAAGGGCATGAGCTACAAGAACGCCATCGCCGATCTGGAGATGGGCGGCGGCAAGTCGGTCATCATCGGCGACAGCAAAACCCAGAAGGCGCCCGAGCTGTTCCATGCCTTCGGCCGGGCGGTCGATACCCTGGGCGGCATCTACTATGCAGCGGAGGACGTCGGGGTGTCGGTGTCCGACATCGCCGAAGCCCGCAAGGTCACCCCCTATGTGCTGGGCCTGTCCGATGGTCCCGAAGCCTCCGGCGACCCCAGCCCGGTGACGGCCGAGGGCGTGTTCCGCTCGACCCTGGTCGTGGCGCGCCGTCTGTGGAAGCAGGACGACCTGAGCGGTCTGACCGTCGCCCTGCAAGGCATCGGCCACGTCGGTGGCTATCTGGCCGACAAGCTGCATGCGGCGGGTGCGAAGCTGGTCATGACCGACGTCAACACCGCCCTGCTGGCCGAGGTCGCGGCCCGCACAAACGCCGAGATCGTGGCTCCCGACGCCATCTATGACGTCAAGGCCGACATCTATGCCCCCTGCGCCCTCGGCGCGACGCTGAACCCCGAGACCCTGGACCGGCTGACGGTCAAGGCCGTGGTCGGGGCGGCCAACAATCAGCTGGCCACGCCGGACATCGGCGACATCCTGTTCCAGCGCGGCGTGCTGTATGCGCCCGACTATGTCGTCAACGGCGGCGGCATCATCAATGTGGCGGCCGAGATGAACGCGCGCCTGTCGGGCGGTGCCTACGACCCGGCCTGGGTCGAGGCCAAGCTGGCCCGCCTGATCGAGACTTTCGAGGAAATCCTGGAGCGATCTGCCGCCGAGGGCCGCTCGACCCATCTGATCGCCGACGCCATTGCCGAGGCCCGCATCCAGGCGGCGGCGGATGCCAAGGCCGAACTGCAAAGGGCAGCCTGAGCCCACGCCGGATTCGCAACCGGTGCCCTGACGGCTCACTATCGCCTGCGGCCCTGTGATTCGGGCCGAAGACTGCCAGAGCCGACATGACCCGGACCGAACCCAAACCCAGGCTGGATATCCTTCTGCCGCTGATGGTGGTGGGCTTTGTGCTGGCCACGGCGGCACTGGCCTATCCGGCCTTGAGGGCGGACCCTGCCAGCGCGCCCGGCCTGATCCTGATCACTGCGGTGGGCACGGTGACCCTTCTGGGGATGCTGGCGTTCGCGCGGGCCGACCGAAAGCCTGCGGCCGACGAAACCCTGCGCCAGATGCTGGACGCCCTGGGCGAGCCGGCCGTCGTCGTCTGGGCGACCGGTCAGGTGCTGGCCTTCAACCGGGCCTGGTCCGAGGCCAACGGCACGATGTCGGCCCTGCCCAAGGGCAAGTCCGCGTCAGCCCTCTATATCGCCTTCGCCCAGGCCCGCGCCGGGCATCAGGGCCGGGCCATCGTCGTCATCGGCGAGCGCGAGCAGGAGGTCCTGATCGCCCAGGCCGGGGAGGGACGGTTCCTGGTCCGGTCCGCGCCCGACACAGCCATCCCTGCACCTGCGCCTGTGCAGGGCACCGTTGCCCCCAACGCCTCTAATCCGGCAGAGAGCCGCGCCATGGCGGCAGGGGCCCCCTTCGGCTCGGCGGTCATCGCGGCCGATGACCTGTTCTCCGGCAAGGTGGAACAGGCCAATGCCGCGCTCGCCCTGCTGACCGGCCCGGCCAGCGCCGCGGACGCCGCCTTCGGTCATCTGTTCGAACCGACGGGTGTCGCCGAGGCGCGGAGCCGTCTGGAAGAAGGCTCGTCCGGCCCGATCGAACTGGTGGCCCGCGCCTTTCCCGACCGCATGCTGCACCTCTATGTCGCACCGGAGGCCGAGGGACGTCGGGTCTGGCTGTTCGACGTCTCGGCCCAGAAGTCGATGGAGCTGCAGCTGTCCCAGGCGCAGAAGATGCAGGCCGTGGGCCAGTTGGCGGGCGGCGTGGCGCACGACTTCAACAACTTGTTGACCGCCATCCAGCTCCAGCTGTCGGAGCTGCTGGAGCGGCACCCGGTCGGCGACCCTTCCTACGACGGCCTGAACCAGATCCGCCAGACGGGCATCCGGGCGGCCGATCTGGTGCGCAAGCTGCTGGCCTTCTCGCGCAAGTCGACCGTACGGCGCGAGCGGCTGGATCTGGGCGAATTGGTCGGGGAATTTGCTGTCCTGCTGCGCCGCCTGCTGCGCGAGGACGTACGGCTGGAAACCGACTATGGCCGCGACCTGCCCGTCGTTCTGGCGGACAAGAGCCAGCTGGAGACGGCGGTGATGAACCTGGCCGTCAACGCCCGCGACGCCATGCGCGGCGTGGTCGAGCCGGGGGCGGGGGTGGTCACCATCAAGACCCGCCGCCTGACCGCCGACGCGGCCCGCACCCTGGGCTGGGCCGCACCGACCACCGAGGCCGTGGCCCTGATCGAGGTGTCGGACACCGGCCCCGGCGTGCCGCCCGAACTGCTGGACAAGATCTTCGAGCCCTTCTTCACGACCAAGGCCGTCAATGAAGGCACCGGCATGGGTCTGGCTACGGTCTACGGCATCGTCGAACAGGCTGGCGGCCATATCGCCGTGTCCAATCTGGACGGCGCGGGTGCCGCCTTCCGCATCTTCCTGCCCGAGGCGGCGGAGGCGGAACTGGCCCTGATCGCGCCGGTCGAGGTCAAGGCCAAGGCTCCTCGTGACGTCTCGGGCACAGGCCGCATCCTGTTCGTCGAGGACGAGGCGGCGGTGCGGCTGATCGCGGCCAAACTGCTGCGCCAGCGGGGCTATGAAGTCATCGAGGCGGCCGACGGCGAAGAAGCCCTTCTGCTGGCCGAGGAGCATGCGGGCACCATCGACATGATGATCTCCGACGTCATCATGCCGGGCCTTGACGGACCCTCCCTGCTCAAGAAGGCCCGGCCCTATCTGGGCGATGCACCGGTCATGTTCATCTCCGGCTATGCCGAGAGCGACTTCTCGGATCTGCTGCAGGACGAAACCGGCGTCTCCTTCTTGCCCAAGCCGCTGGACATCAAAACCCTGGCCGAACGGGTCAAGCAGGAGCTGCGGGGTGACTAGGGACAAACGCGCTTGCCAGACGGCTCTGAACGTCGTTCCTGCCGCCACGGGATTTTCGGGAGATCGACATGCTGCACCGCCGCAACCTTCTTGCCTTCGCCGCCGCCGGGGCCGCGTTGGCCGCATCGGGGATCGCGACCGCCGCGCCGCGCATGCCGTCCGCCTCGGACCCCGCCGAGGCCGCAAAGCTGAACGCCTTGCTGGATCGCATCTTCGCGGAGAACCTCGCGGCATCGCCGTTCCTGGCCACCTATCTGGGTCTCGACAAGGGCGAGAACGCTGCGGCCAAGCGTCAGCTCGACAGCCTCAGCCCCGAGGCGCTGGCACGCAACGAAGCCATGACGCGCAAGGCTCAGGCCGATCTGGAGGCCATCGACGCCTCCAAGCTTACCGGTATGGACGCGGTCAATCTGGCGACCCTGCTGTATGCCGGCGGCACCCAGGTCATGGGGTATGACCGCTATGACTTCGGCAATAGGGCCGGGGCCAATCCCTACTGGCTGCATCAGCTGGGCGGGGCCTACCGTGACATCCCCGACTTCCTCGACACCATGCACACGATCGAAACGGTCGAGGATGCCGAGGCCTATCTGTCGCGGCTCGAGGGCATGGCAGAGCTGATGGATCAGGAGACGGCGCTGGTCACCGCCGATATCGCCAAGGGCGTGGTGCCGCCGGACTTCGTGCTGGATCGCACAGTGGCGCAACTGCGATCGTTCAAGGAGCCGGCTCCGGCCGAGAACGGGCTGGTCGGCTCGCTGGTGCGGCGTACGGGCGAGAAGGGGCTGGCCGGCGACTGGGCGGCCCGCGCCACCGCCATCGTCGCCGACCGCATTTATCCCGCGACGGATCGCCAGATCACCCTGCTGGAGGGCCAGCGTCCGACGGCCACGCATGATGCGGGCGTTTGGCGGCTGCCCAATGCCGACGGCTACTACGCCTTCGGTATCCGCAACTATACGACGACGTCGTTGAGCGGCGACGAAGTCCATGAACTGGGTCTGGCCCAGGTGGCGGAGATCACGGCGCGCGCGGATGCCATCCTGAAGGCCGAGGGCCGCAGCGAGGGCACGGTCGGTGCGCGGCTGTCCGCGCTCGGCAAGGAGCCGCAGTTCGTCTATCCCAACACCGATGCGGGCAAGGCCGAGCTTCTGGAAGCCCTGAACGCCCAGACCGAGGCCATGCAGGCCCGTCTGCCCGAGATGTTCAACAATCTTCCCAAGTCCACGGTCGATATCCGCCGTGTCCCGCCTGCCATCGAGGCCGGTGCCCCAGGCGGCTACTATCAGGGGCCGTCGCTGGATGGGACGCGGCCCGGAGCCTATTACATCAACCTGCGCGACACAGCGGAATGGCCCAAATGGACCCTGCCGACCCTGACCTATCACGAGGCCGTGCCGGGTCACCATTTCCAGATCGCCATCCAGACCGAGGCGCAAGGGATCCCGATGATCCGCCGCATCCTGGGCTTCTCGGCCTATTCCGAGGGCTGGGGTCTGTATGCCGAGCAACTGGCCGACGAGATGGGGGTCTATGAAGGCGATCCCTGGGGTCAGTTGGGCTATCTGCAGTCCCTGCTGTTCCGAGCCGTGCGCCTGGTCGTCGATTCCGGCCTGCACCACAAACGCTGGAGCCGCGAGCAGGCCATCCGCTACATGGTCGACACCCTGGGCGATCAGGAATCCAGCGTGACCACCGAGGTCGAGCGCTACTGCGTCTGGCCGGGTCAGGCCTCCAGCTACAAGATCGGTCACACTGAATGGCTGCGCCTGCGCGATCAGGCCCGTGCAGCCTTGGGCGGCCGGTTCGACATCAAGGGCTTCCACGACACGGCGCTAGCGTCCGGCGGGATGCCGCTGGAAGTGCTGGCCGATGTCGTCGAGCAGTGGACGGCGACGCAGCGGGCCTAGTCGAGTAACAGCGCCGCCTCGGCCTGTGCTTCCGCAACCAGCCAGTCGCGGAAGCGCACGATCTTGCGCGACCGCCTGCGATCTGTCGGCCAGCACAGCCAGTAGCCGGCGGTCAGGGGCACAGTCTGTTCGAAGGGTCTGACCAGAAGGCCCGCCGCGATCTCGCGCCGGAACAGGATGGGCGAGGCCAGGGCCACGCCTTGCCCGCCCATGGCCGCCGCCACCTCCAGCGCCTGATGATCGGCGGTCAGGGTCAGGGCCGCGCGCGTCGGCGCCTCGACCCCTGCGGCGACGAACCAGGCCGCCCATTCGCTCTCCAGCCCGATACGCGGTGCCGCCAGCAGGTCGGACGGCGTCCTCAGGTCCAGGCGCTCCGCCATCGCCGGGCTGCACACCGGCGTGAAGGTCGCGGGCAGCAGCCGCACGCTCTCCAGCCCCGGCCAGTCGCCAGAGCCCGTGCGCAGGGCGACATCAAACCCTTCGCGCGTCAGGTCCGCCAGATGCGGGGCCGTGTCCAGCCGCACCGCCAGCCCCGGATTGGCCAGCTGGAACGCACCCAAGCGCGGGGCCAGCCACTGGGTCGCCAGGGTCGCCAGGGTGGTGATCGACAGTATGCCCTCATCCGCCTCCGTCAGGTCGGTCACCGCCCGGCGCAGCAGGATCATCGCTTCGGTGGCCGCACGCGACAGACGCTCCCCACCCTCCGTGGGGGCCACCTCTCGAGGCAGGCGGCGAAAGAGGCTCTGGCCCAGCTTGGTCTCCAGGGCCTTGATCTGCCAGCTGACCGCCGCCTGGGTCATGCCCAGTTCTTCGGCTGCGCGGGTGAAGCTGCGCAGTCTTGCTGCCGCCTCGAAGACGCGGATGGAAGCGAGGGGAATTCCAGCGAGCGGATCGGCCATAAGGACACCTTATGTTGGCCTGTCCACTTCTGATTTGCCCGTCACGCTTGTCAAGCCCATCTTGTGGTCATCGAAGCAACGCCAGCAAGGAGGCTGACATGGAAGAAATGCATCGCACTCATAAGGAAGCCAACTGGGGATGGATGAACTCTATCCTGCGCTGGCTGCACCAGAATGCCGAGGACCGCATCCGCATGGAGCGTCGTCTCGTAGATCGATAGGTCGCGCATGCGGCCCGGGCGGGGTTCGTGCCCCCTCTCCGACCTCGCCCGTTATCCTTCGCGCGACCGCCAGGTCGTCGGCCACAGGTCGGGCCACAGACCGGCGCACTTCTGCATCACGCGCTCTTCGGTCAGGGTGAATTCACGCCCCGTCCAGGTCCAGACATAGGCCGCGCCACAATCGCCAAGGCCCCGGCCCTTGCTGAAGGAGAAAACGGTGCGCGTCTCGGGGTCATAACCCGCATTGATCAGGATGTAGTCATCGTCCTGACCAGCGTCTTCACCCTCCTGATCGGTGGAGCGGAACAGCACTGGGCGCGGGTTCTGACCCTCGTTGCCCGTGAGGAAGAACCGGTGCCCTTCGTTATAGGCCCCGCGAAAGCACAGGACCGACCACAGCAGGGTGTCGCCGTCGAGGCGTGCGACGTTGTCGTTCTTCTGAACTCCCGCTCCGTTGCCCCAGTCCATGTCGGCCCGGCAGGCCTTGACCTGGGCCAAGGCCTCCAGGCCGGCGGGCAGGATCGGGTCGTCAGACAGTCCCGCCTGGGAAACCGCAGGGGCGGCCCCGACGATCGGCAGCGCCGGAGCGGTCGGGACGCTGTCGGCCCGACGATCCCCCCGGCGAGCCAGGGCCGTGGTCGTGCCCAGACGGCCCTGCCGCTCATCGATCCAGAGGAAGGCCGCGGCCGCACCCTGCAAGGAAATGGAGGGCGCGCTGTCTGGGTCGGCGCTCTGCACCGCCAGTGTCCGGCCCTGTCCCAGTCGGGCGATGAAGTCGGGCAGGTCGTCGAACCGGTCGATCATGGCCCCGTCGCCGCCTTCGGATCTCTGCGTGGCCGCAGCCCCGATGGCTTGACCGTCGATCGACAGGCGCAAGGGGCCGGGCGTATCGCTCCAGTCGCCGACCCTGACCTCGACCTGGCCGGCGGGGCCAGCGGGGTAGTTCAACAGAACCCAGCCACTGCCGAAATCCTCTGCGGTCGCATAGGCCCAGCAGTCGTTGGCATTGTTGCAGACGGCCGTCCAGTTGCCGAAGATGCGGGTCACGCTGGGGACTGGCGCAGTGGCCGCTGCGGCTGTCGCGGCATCGGCACCGGATGCTGCCTTGGCTGACGGCGTGTTCGCCTCGGAACGGCCCGCGTCCCCGCAAGCGACCAGGCCGAGCAGGGCAAGGCTGAAGATGCACGCGTGGCGGGACGTCATGGCAGGGTTTCCAGGCGGGAGGGTCGATCCTGGCAGCCTTCATCAGTCGCCGATCGGACGCAAGCTGCCCGTTTCTGACGATGCGTCAGGCCTTGCGCAGTTCGTCCGGCTTATGGGCGGCCTTGGCTCCGGTCTTGTCGCTCGTGACGACGTATTCGGGATTGTCCTTGGAGGCGGCGACCTTGTGACCCTTGATCTTCGTCGGGCTGGTGATCTTCTCGACCACCTTGCCCTTGGTCGTGCCCTGGCTGTGGTCCCACTTGACGGCGTCACCGGCCTTGAAGGTTTTCTCGGTCATGATCGGGTCCTGCTTAATGATCTGACGGATCAACGCCGATGGAGATCAAGCGTTCAGCGGGTGATCGCCGCCATCTTCCTTCCGGCGGCCTCGGCTTCTTCGGCCAGCCGACGCTCGGCCTCGGCCAGCATGGGCCGCATCAGACTGGCGTCCAGAAGGACCGGCATTTCCAGGAAAACCGCGACCCATCGATCGACCAGTCGCTTCATCTCTTCGTCCATCGGAGGACCACCAGGCACGTTCATGGCAGCAGAACGGTGCCAAGCTGTCGGCGTTCACCTTGGCTGTGGGCGACTTTTTCGAGGCAGGGTTAACGCTGGCCTCGCCTGATGAACCGGCGGGGTTTGCGCCCGCGCCCCCGACCGCTATACCGCCCGCCTAATCCCCATCAGTCAGAGGCAATCACCGCATGGCCAAGATCAAGGTCGCCAATCCCATCGTCGACATCGACGGCGACGAAATGACCCGCATCATCTGGCAGATGATCAAGGACAAGCTGGTCTTCCCGTTCCTCGATCTGGAACTCGACTACTACGACCTGGGCATGGAGAACCGTGACGCCACCGATGACCAGGTGACGATCGACGCGGCCAAGGCCATCCAGAAGCACGGCGTCGGCGTGAAGTGCGCCACCATCACGCCGGACGAGGCCCGCGTTCAGGAGTTCGGCCTGAAGAAGATGTGGAAGTCGCCCAACGGCACGATCCGCAACATCCTGGGCGGCGTCGTCTTCCGCGAGCCGATCATCTGCTCGAACGTGCCGCGCCTGGTGCCCGGCTGGACCCAGCCCATCGTCGTCGGCCGTCACGCGTTCGGCGATCAGTACAAGGCCACGGACTTCCTGGTGCCCGGTCCCGGCAAGCTGACCATGAAGTGGGTCGGCGCCAATGGCGAAGAGCAGAACTATGAGGTCTTCGACTTCCCCTCGGCCGGCGTGGCCATGGGCATGTACAACCTGGACGACTCGATCACCGAGTTTGCCCGCGCCAGCTTCTCGTTCGGCCTGCAGCGCAACTATCCGGTCTATCTGTCGACCAAGAACACCATCCTGAAAGCCTATGACGGCCGCTTCAAGGACATCTTCCAGGACGTGTTCGACAAGGAATTCGCCGCCGACTTCAAGGCCAAGGGCCTGACCTATGAGCACCGTCTGATCGACGACATGGTGGCCGCGGCCATCAAGTGGTCCGGTGGTTTCGTCTGGGCGTGCAAGAACTACGACGGCGACGTCCAGTCCGACATCGTGGCCCAGGGCTTCGGCTCGCTGGGCCTCATGACCTCGGTGCTGATGACGCCCGACGGCAAGGTGCTGGAATCCGAGGCCGCCCACGGCACCGTGACCCGCCACTATCGCCAGCACCAGAAGGGCGAGGCCACCTCGACCAACTCCATAGCCTCCATCTACGCCTGGACCCGCGGTTTCGCGCACCGCGGCAAGCTGGACGGCAATCAGGACCTGATCGACTTCGCCGACACGCTGGAACGCGTTGTGGTCGAGACGGTCGAGGCCGGTCACATGACCAAGGACCTGGCCCTGTTGGTCGGCGATCAGCAAGGCTGGCTGACCACCGAAGGCTTCATCGACAAGGTCGCCGAAAATCTGACCAACGCGATGAAGGTCTAGTTTAAGGGCGCTACCGCTCGCCACGCGGCGGCGCGCTGCTTGAGCTCTTTTGCGCTATCGCTCGCCACGCGGTGGCTCGCTGCTTGAACGCGAGACGTCATTTAACCCCGCCGGATTTGCGTCCGGCGGGGTTCGTGTTTGAACGGGTCGGACAGCGGCGCGTTGTGGTCACGCTTCCGCCGTTGGAGGCGAAGGGGGCAAGCCTTTGGGCCGACTGATCCGCAATCTGCTGCTGCTGGCCGTCATTCTGGCCGGGGTCAGCTTCTTCATCGCCCCGGTCGTGGCCTTCTATGGCATCCGGTCGGCGGCGGATGCGCGTGACGAGCAGGGTCTGGTCCGGCTGATCGACTTTGCCGAGGTGCGCCGCAGCCTGCGTCCGCAACTGGGTGAGGGCAACGCCGCCATTGTCGCGCCCGCGCCGTCATTTCTCGAGAATCCCATCGAGGCCATGCGGCGTCAGTTCGAACAGGTGCGCCCCGCCGCGGTCCGTCCCAATCCGGACCTCTATCTGAGCCCCGCTGCGCTCGCGGCCCTGACGCGCGGCGAGGGGCGGAACGCGTCGCGTAGCGTTGCTGTCTCGCCCGACCGTCGCGATCCCCTGCCACGCCTGGCCTATTGGGGCGTGAACCGCACGCGGCTGGCGGTGCGCGGCCCGTCCAGGGCCCAGACCATCTTCACCTTCGAACGCAAGGGGCCGTTCGACTGGCGGCTGGTGCACATCGGCCTGCCGCCCGCCGAGCCCACTGTGCTGGCTGCGCCCGTACCCACGCCTTGAGCGTCACCTCTGGCGCGGGGCCCCGACTTCTGGCAACCCTAGCCGTCAGGGGGCGTTTCGACGCCAGAGGGACCCATGATCAAGAAGTTGCTTACCGGCGTTGTGATCGCCGGCGTCATCGGCCTTGTCGTCTACTGGGCCGCAGCGCCCGTCCTGACCGGCCAGGCCATCATCCGTGCCGCCGAGCGCGGCGACGAAGCCGCCCTGGAGCGGCTGGTCGACTTCCCCGCTCTGCGCGAGAGCATGAAGGGCGAGCTGAACGACCTGCTGGTCGCCGAAATGCGCAACGACCCGCGCGTGGTCGAGAACAATCTGGGCGGTCTGGCCACCATGCTGGGCCCGATGTTCATCTCGGGCGCGGTCGATACGGTGGTGACACCGCAGGGCGTGGCCGCCATGGTCACCGCGGCCAAGGCCCCCGACGCGGACGGTGCTGCGCCGCCGGAGGGTGACAAGGGCCGCGATGAGCCCGACCTGCACAAGGCCTGGGGCTATCGCAGCCTGGATGTCTTTGCCGTCACCCTGACCGACCGCGACCGACCGGAGAACAACCTGGCCCTGCTGCTGGAGCGGCGCGGCCTGTTCACCTGGCGATTGGCGGCGGTGGATCTGCGGACGGAATAGGCGAAGTCAGCCCGCCAAGGCCGCCCGCACGGCCGCCAGACCCTCTTCGGCCCGCGACCCATCCGGCGCTCCGCCCTGGGCAAAGTCCGGCTTGCCACCGGCTCCCTGACCACCCAGCGCCAGAACAGCGGCGCGGGCCAGGTCGGCGGCGTTGACGCGATCGGTCACGTCCGAGGTCGCCGCCACGGTGATCGCTGCCTTGCCGTCGGTGACGCCGATCAGGGCGACGACGCCCGAGCCGACCTGTTTGCGGAAGTCCTCGGCCACGCCGCGCAGGCCCTTGCCGTCCACGCCGTCCAGAACGCGGGCAATCAGCTTGATGCCGTTGATCTCTTCCGGTGCGGCACTGGCCGAACCGCCGCCGCCCAGGGCCAGCTGCTTCTTCAGGTCGGCGACCTGTCTCTCCAGCGCCTTGCGCTCGGTCGTCAGGGCCTCGACGCGAGCCGGCACATCCAGCGGCTGGATCTTGAAGGTCTGGGCCAGCTTGCGGGCGACCCCGGCCTGGCCTTCCAGATACTGGCGCGCGGCCTCGCCCGTCAGGGCCTCGACGCGGCGGATGCCGGCGGCGATGCCGGTCTCGGACGTGATCTTGAACAGGCCGATGTCGCCGGTGCGCGCCACATGGGTGCCGCCGCACAGTTCGACCGAATAGGGCTTGTCGCCCGTCAGGGATTTGCCGAGCGTCAGGACCCGGACCTCCTCGCCGTACTTCTCGCCGAACAGGGCGACGGCCCCGGCGGCGATGGCCTCTTCCGGTCCCATCAGCTTGGTCTCGGCGGGCAGGTTCTGGCGGATCACCGCATTGACCTCGGCCTCGATGGCCTCGATCTGGGCCTCGGTCACCGGGGCGTTGTGGCTGAAGTCGAAGCGCATGCGTTCGGCATCGACCAGTTGACCCTTCTGGGCGACGTGGGGGCCCAGCACATTCTTCAGCGCCGCATGCACCAGGTGGGCCGCGGAGTGGTTGGCGCGGGTGGTCAGGCGGGCGTCCGGCGCGGCGCGAAGCTGGGCGCGGGTGCCGATGGCCAGGGTGCCGGAGGTAACCTCGATCGTGTGGGCATACAGGTCGCCCGTGGGCTTGAGCACGTCTAGAACGCGGGCAGTTCCGCCGTCCCATTCGATCTCGCCCTTGTCGCCGGCCTGGCCGCCGCCTTCGCCATAGAAGGGGGTCTGGTCGAACAGGACCTCGGCGGTTTCGCCGGTCGCGACGCTGTCGGCCTGGGCCCCGTCCTTCAGGATCGCCAGCACCTCGCCCGAGCCATCGACGGCGTCATAGCCGGTGAAGACGGTCGGCCCCAGACGATCCTTCAGCGCCAGCCATTCGCCGGTCGAGGCGGTCTGGCCCGAGCCTTTCCAGTTGGCCTTGCCGCGCGTCTTCTGCTCTTCCATGGCGGCATCGAAGGCGGCGGTGTCGACGGTGAAGCCGCGACGGCGCGCCTCGTCCTGGGTCAGGTCCAGCGGGAAGCCATAGGTGTCATAGAGGGTGAAGGCCGTCTGGCCGGGAATGACGCCGCCTTCGGTCAGATCGCGCGTGGCGTCTTCCAGCAGGCCCATGCCGCGGCCCAGGGTGGTGCGGAACCGGATTTCCTCCTGCTTCAGCGTATCCTCGATGGTCGCCTGGGCGCGGGCCAGTTCGGGATAGGCTTCGCCCATTTCCGAGACCAGGGTCGGCACCAGACGGTGCATCAGGGGGTCACCGGCGCCCAGCAGGTGGGCGTGGCGCATGGCCCGGCGCATGATGCGGCGCAGGACATAGCCCCGGCCTTCGTTCGACGGAGTCACGCCGTCGGCGATCAGGAAGGACGAGCTGCGCAGATGGTCGGCGATGACTCGGTGGCTGGCGGCGCGATCACCCTCGGCCTTGGTCGAGGTGGCATCCTCGGAAGCGGCGATCAGGGTCTGGAACAGATCGGTGTCGAAGACCGAGTTCTTGCCTTGCAGCACTGAGGTCATGCGCTCCAGACCCATGCCGGTGTCGACACTGGGCTTGGGCAGGGAACGGACGATCTCGTCGTTCTCCTTCTCGAACTGCATGAAGACGTTGTTCCAGATCTCGACGAACCGGTCGCCGTCCTCGTCCGGGCTGCCGGGAGGGCCACCGGCAATGTGATCGCCATAGTCCCAGAAGATTTCGGTGCACGGGCCGCAGGGGCCGCTGTCGCCCATGGCCCAGAAGTTGTCGGCGCCGGCGATGCGGATGATCTTGTCGTCACTGAAGCCCGTGACCTTCTTCCAGATCGCGGCCGCCTCGTCGTCATCGATATAGACGGTGACCAGCAGGCGTTTGGGGTCGAGGCCGAAGTCTTTCGTGACCAGCTTCCACGCGCTGTCGATCGCGTGTTCCTTGAAGTAGTCGCCGAAGCTGAAGTTGCCCAGCATCTCGAAGAAGGTCAGGTGGCGGGCGGTGTAGCCGACGTTGTCCAGGTCGTTGTGCTTGCCCCCGGCACGGACGCATTTCTGCGAGCTGGTGGCGCGCGGATAGGGCGGGGTGGCCGCGCCCGTGAAATAGTCCTTGAACGGCACCATGCCCGCATTGACGAACATCAGTGTCGGATCGTTCTGAGGGACCAGCGGGGCCGAGTGGACCTTGGCGTGACCGTCGGCCGCGAAATAGTCGAGGAAGGTCGAACGGATCTGTTTCAGGCTGGACATGGCGAACGGTCGTCTCGGTCAGGAAAAGGCGGAACGGGCGTCATATAGGGTTTCCGCCGCCAAGGCATCACCCGCCACGATGCAGCGCCTCCTCCATGCAAAAAAGGCCGCCCGACCCGCGTGAGGTCGAGCGGCCGCTTCATCCGGCCTGGCCCGGCAGGGTCATGGCGGGTCGCCTGGACCCGACCGGAGAAGGTTGGTTTGGACTCCGAAAAACCGAGTCCAAAAGTGCAAGGTGCAGGCTCGCGGACCTAAAGGCGCGCTATCCGGGCGATCACCCTTCCAAATCCTGACCTTCATCGGGCTCTGGCGTGCCCAGAAGTTCGTCGGCGATCTTGGTCGTGGAGGCGCGGACGGCCTTTTCGATCGAGTCGGCGACATCCGGGTTGGCCTTCAGGAAGTTGCGCACATTCTCGCGCCCCTGGCCGATCCGCTGGCTGTCGTAGGAGAACCAGCTGCCGGACTTCTCGACGATGCCCGCCTTGACGCCCAGGTCGATGATCTCGCCCAGCTTGGAGATGCCTTCGCCATACATGATGTCGAAGATGACCTCGCGGAACGGCGGGGCGACCTTGTTCTTAACGACCTTGACGCGGGTGGTGTTGCCCACGACCTCGTCGCGGTCCTTGATCGCGCCGGTGCGGCGGATGTCGAGGCGAACCGAGGCGTAGAACTTCAGCGCATTGCCGCCCGTCGTCGTCTCCGGGCTGCCATACATGACCCCGATCTTGTGACGGATTTGGTTGATGAACAGCACGATGCACTGCGACTTGTTGATCGAGGCGGTCAGCTTGCGCAGGGCCTGGCTCATCAGGCGGGCCTGAAGGCCGGGCAGGCTGTCGCCCATTTCGCCCTCGATCTCGGCACGGGGCGTCAGCGCCGCGACCGAGTCGACCACCACGATGTCCACGGCACCCGAGCGCACCAGGGTATCGACGATCTCCAGCGCCTGTTCGCCCGTGTCGGGCTGCGAGACCAGAAGGTCATCCAGATTGACGCCCAGCTTCTGGGCATAGCCGGGGTCCAGCGCATGCTCGGCATCCACGAAGGCGGCGACGCCGCCGGCCTTCTGGATCTCGGCCACGGTGTGCAGGGCCAGGGTGGTCTTGCCCGAGCTTTCCGGCCCGAACACCTCGATGACCCGCCCGCGCGGCAGGCCTCCGATGCCCAGGGCCATGTCCAGGCCCAGCGATCCGGTCGAGACCGAGGGAATGGCCTCGGTCGTACCGTTCTTGCCCAGCTTCATGACCGAGCCCTTGCCGAAGGCGCGATCGATCTGCGCGATCGCCGCCTCCAGGGCGCGTTGCTTGTCGCCGTCGTCCTTGCCCACCAATTTCAGATTCGCCTGTGCTGCCACCTTACCACTCTCCCTTGCCATGATTCCCGTTCGGTACCCGTAGAGGGAGAGGCCCGCCTTCGATCCTGTGATCGTGACCCGCTCCCTGTGAGACCGACTATGTGCACGGTTTGTTCCGGTTGCCAATATGTTCTTTTCAGAGCGCTGAGTGATACGACCGTTTCTGTCGTGATCGATTTGTTTTGGGGTGGCTGATCCAATAGCCAAGCTAGGCGTTAGGGGGCCATGACAAAATCCGCCAAGCCTGCCGTCCTGACCATCCGCAATGCCACGCTGACCGATGTCGACGCCATCACCCGACTAGGGACGAAGGTCTACCGGCAGGGCGGCATGTCCCTGACGCCCGGCATGCTGCGGGGCCAGATCGCCACCTATCCCGAAGGGCAGTTCGTGGTGGAATATGAGGGGGCCATCGTCGGCTATGCCGCCGGTTTCCGGATCGACGAGGCCGTGGCCATGGCCCCGCACACCTGGGACCAGATCACCGGCAACGGCTATGCGGCCCGACACGACCCGGTCGGCGACTGGTTCTATGGCATGGAGGTCTGCGTCGACCCCAGCCGCCGTCGCCTGCGCATCGGCCAGAGGCTGTACGACGCCCGGCGTGAACTGTGCGAGGCCGAGAACCTGAAGGGCATCGTCTTCGGCGGTCGCATGCCCGGGCTGGCGAAGAAGAAGGGGGCCTATCCCCAGGCCCAGGACTATCTGGATGCGGTGACGGCGAGGCAGCTGAACGATCCTGTGATCGGCTTTCACCTGCGCGGCGGGTTCGAGCCGGTCGGGGTGCTGGAAAACTACATGACGTCCGACACGGCCTCCATGGGTCATGCGGCGCACATGGTCTGGCGCAATCCCTATCACGTCGAGGCGCGGGGCAAGGGCGCGGCTTTTGCCACTAAGGAGACGGTGCGCGTCGCGACCGTCCAGCTTCAGGCGCGTAAGGTGGACAGCTTCGAGGAGTTCATCGCCAACATCGAATATTTCGTCGATGTGACCTCGGACTATCGGTCCGATTTCGTGGTCTTCCCCGAGCTGTTCACCCTCCAGCTGCTGTCGCTGGAAAAGAAGAAGCTGACGCCCCAGGAATCGATCGAGGCCCTGACCCGCTATACGCCGCGCTTCGTCGAGGCCCTGCGCAAGCTGGCGGTGGAGTACAACATCAACATCATCGGCGGCTCGCACCCGACGCGGGCCGAGGACGGCGACATCCAGAACGTCGCCTATGTCTTCCTGCGCGACGGCTCGGTGCACGAGCAGGAGAAGATCCACCCTACGCCGAACGAGCGGCATTGGTGGAATATCAAGGGCGGCGACCGGGTCCATGCCATCCCGACCGACTGCGGGCCGATCGGGGTGCTGATCTGTTACGACAGCGAATTTCCGGAACTGGCGCGGCGATTGGTGGACGAGGGGGCGCGGCTGCTCTTCGTGCCCTTCTGCACCGACAACCGACAGGGCTATCTGCGCGTGCGGTACTGCTCACAGGCACGGGCCATCGAGAACCAGTGCTATGTCACCATGTCGGGCAATGTCGGCAATCTGCCCAATGTCGAGAACATGGATATCCAGTATGCCCAGTCCTGCATCCTGACGCCGTGCGACTTCCCCTTCGCGCGCGACGGCATCGCGGCCGAGGCGTCGGAGAATGTGGAGACAGTCACGGTCGCCGATCTGGATCTGTCGGACCTGGCGTGGGCCAAGTCGCAGGGGACCGTGCGCAACCTGCGCGACCGCCGCTTCGACCTCTACAAGACGGTCTGGACCGACGGGGGCTGAGGAGCCGGTGAGGGCTCGGCGATCCGGCTGGCCAGTGACAGGGTGCCGCCCAGGAACAGCGCGATCAGGCCTGCCGCAAGCAGCGGTCGCACCGCCGCCTGCTCGGGCGACAGCGGCCTGACGAACATCAGCATCAGCAGGCCCAGCAGAACCAGGACGGCGGGCAGGTCCATGCCGATGCCCAGGAAGACGGGATGGGCCAGGGTCATCAGCCAGCCGACCCCGACAACGGCTCCAATCGCTATCGGGATCAGGCTCTGCCGCTGGGTCAGGCCGGGATCGACGAAAGCGACGATCAGGGCGACGATGCCGGCCAGCAGGGCGGGCCAAAGGAACAGGAAGGCTGTCTGCGGGGCGGCAAACTGGGCCAGACCCGCCAGAACGACCACCAGCCCGATCAGGCCGCTCCAGCCGCCCCAGATGCTCTTCACCGCCAGCTTGGGCAGGAAGGACAGGGCGATGGCGACCGCGGCTGCCCCCAATACGACATAGTCTACACCGCCCAGCCCGATGGTCAGCAGTGCCGCCAGGGCGATGCCGCCCGCCGTCACGCGCGGGTCGGACCGGGCCCGTCCGCCTAGCACGGCCAGCCCGACGGCCAGAACGGTCAGCACGGCCCCGGCCTCTATCCAGGGCAGCCGCGCCAGCAGGGTGTAATAGGCCTCCGCACTCTCGGCCCGGGCCGACAGCGGCCCGGCCAGCAGGCGCACGGCCTGGGTCAGGACGATGCCGGTGGCGACGAACCAGACGGCCTCGATCACACCGCGCCCGCTGTCCGCGAAGGTCAGGCCCGCATGCGAGCGCGCGCGCCAGACGGCGGTGCCCAGGGCGCCGATGGCGAGCAACTGCAGGCTCCAGCCCCAGGCCGGATGGTGGCCGATCACCGCCCGACCGAAGACGTCGGCATAGACGGTGTCGTAAGACGGGGCGGGCAGGGCCTCGGCTCTCAGCAACGCATCCGTCATCTCCAGCGCCTGGCTGCCGATATGCTGCACGCTGCCCTGATCCAGGGCGTCGGGCGTGGACGCCTGGGCGTGATACTGGTCCGGTCGCCCGATGAAGGCCAGATTGATGCCTTGCACACCCCGCTCGCGCGGCACGGTGAAGTCGGTGCCGTTGGGCATGACGCTGTAGACGAAGACGGCCAGGGCGTTGGACGTCACCCCGCCGTCCACGCGTTCGGCGATGTCGGCGAACAGGTCGATGGTCTGGGCATTGCCGCGGCCGGTCTCGAACATCATGGCCCGGCCGCCACCGCCGCGCGCCTCCAGATTGACCACCGCTCCGATGCGGTCACGCAAGGGATGCCCGCCCCAGAAGATGCGGGCCCCGTCCAGGTTCAGCTCTTCGGCATCGGTCAGGATGACCACCAGCGTCCGCTCGGCCGGGCCGCGCGCGCGGATGGCGCGGACGGATTCCAGAATGGCGGCCACGCCCGTGGAGTCGTCCGCCGCACCCGGGCTGTCGGGCACGGTGTCATAGTGGGCCATCATCGCGACGGCAGGCAGGTCGGGGCGGCTGCCGGGCAGGACGCCGATCAGATTGGTCGCCGTCAGGGCCTCGGGCGGCAGGGTCAGGCCCGAGCGCTCGATACGCTGCACGGCCCGGGGCGACAGGGGCCCGCGCTGGGCCGAAACCTCCAGGCCCAAGGCCTGCATGCGCCGGACCAGGAGGGCCTGCACCCGCGCATGGTCCGCCGAGCCGATGGGATGTGGCCGCTGGGCGATCTCGCGGACGATGATCATGGCGCGAGTGGCGGAAAAGAGATTACCGTTGGCGCTGGCATCACGCGGTGAGGGGCTCTGCAAGGCGAGCACCGCCAGCACGAAGGCCAGAGCCATTGATCCAACCAGTGCGACCAGACGCATGCGCGGTTCCTCCCCCGAGAGGGATACAAGCTAGCGGGCTATTCCAGCAGCGTCATCCCGGCACGAGCGGTGCGGAGAAATCTAGGCCGCTCGCCTCAGCGCCGACGGAGCTTTCACGTACAGCCCCTTGCGGCCCGCCACCGGACGGAAGGCGACGCTGTCGCCCGCCAGCTGCTCGTCCGGACCCAGGAACAGGCAGCCGTCGTCGACCAGCCGACGCTCCAGATTGTCCAGGATGTCGCCCCGCCGCGACGGCTCGGCGTCGCTGAGCACATGGCGGCAGAAGATGACATCGAAGCGATAGTCGTCCTTGGGCGGCTCGACCAGGTTGGAGCGGGCGAACTGCACCGCAGCCTTCAGCTGCGGCTTGGCGACCCAGGTGTCCTCGACCTGATCGAACCAGCGCAACATGGTCTGGGCCTTCAGCCCCCGCTGGATCTCGAAACCGGTGTAGGCGCCCGACTTGGCCTTCTCCAGCGCCCGGCGTGACAGGTCGGTGCCCGTGACCTCGATGGCCAGCCCCTGTTCCAGTGCCGGCATGGCCAGGGACCAGGCCTCCTGACCCGTCGAACAACCCGCAGACCAGACCGTGACGGGGGCACCGCCCCGCGCGGCCGACAGGGCGGGCAGAAGTTCCCCGGCGAAGGTGTCGAACGATGACCGATCACGTCGAAACCAGGTCTCCGGCGTCAGCAGGGCCTCGATCACCGCCCAGCCCAGCGAGGCCACCGGCTTGGCCCACAGCGCCGCCAGCATGGTCTCGACGCTTTCGAACGATTGCGCCCGTGCCACCGGCCCCAGCCGATGCTCGACCAGCTTCATCCGCTCGCGCGTCAGCCGCATCCCCGCACGCGAGGACATCAGGGCTTGCAGGCGATCGAAATCGTCCGGTGACATCAGGTCAGACGGCTCCCACTTCGGCGAATTTGGAGGTCAGGATGTCGCCGTCGAACGGCTTCATTACATAGTCGTCGGCCCCGGCGGAAAGGGCCTCGGCGATGCGTTCGGCGCGGGTCTCGATGGTGCAGAACAATACCTTGGGCGCGCCGCCGCCGGGCAGGGTGCGCAGCCGACGCAGAAAGGCCATCCCATCCATCACCGGCATGGACCAGTCCAGCAGGATCACCTCCGGCATGGAAGACGAGCAGAAGATCAAGGCCTCGGCACCGTCGCCCGCCTCGTCGACCTCGAAACCCAGGCCCTCGACGATGCGGCGCGCCACCTTGCGGATGATGCGGCTGTCATCGACGATCAGACAGGTTCTGGGGGTCAAGACAGTGTCACTCCGACTGGCGTCCACAACGTTTACGTGTGCGACGCCCCTATGATGGTCGGAGCCGGTTAACGGAACCTTGGCAAGCCGCGTTAAGACATTACGCGGGTATTGTGACGGTGAGGATAACTCGCCCCTCTTCGGCCTGTACCGTCAGGTTTCCGCCCGCATCGTGGGCCGTCAGCCACAGCCAGTAGGGCTGAATCCATTGGCCTTGGAGGCCCTCGGTTAGCGGTTGACCCGCCAGGCCAGCGATCGCCTCGGGTTTCAAGCGCGCACGCGTGCCCTCGGCCAGGCCCTCGAACACGACCATGCCGTCCTCGACGCGGCTGGACACGGTGGCGATGCCGCCGGACGGCAGGGCCGCCATGGTCAGATAGGCCAGATTGACCAGCGCCCGCGACTGGGCCTTGGACCAGGTCTGGTCCGGCACTTTCCAGACCAGGCTGGCGCGGCCGCCGCCGGTCAGGGCATCGACGATCCCGCCCAGTTCGCCACCCGAAAACGTCTCCGAGGTCGTGGCGGCCCCGAAGGCGACGCGGGCGAAGGCGACGAGGGCGACCATCTTGGCCGCGCTGGCCTCGATCAGGCCCATGGCGTCGTCGCGCATGTCCTGGGCCGAAGGGTCCTTCAGCAGGTCCAGACCGGACGAAATCGCCCCCGCCGGGCTGATGAAGTCGTGGCACAGCTTGCCCGCGATCAGGGCGGCCAGCGCCTGTCCGTCTGGCATGTCGGCGGCAGGGCGGGCAGGGGCGTCGAGCGTATCGGTATCGGTCATCGGGCCTTGGAAACGGATTACTTGAGGAGATGCGGCGACGCTGCCCTGATTTGCCGGTTCATGAAACCGTGCGGATGCTCTATCGCAGCGCGAATGATCGCCGCCGCCAGACCCGACCTGATCGCAGACCTTGCCTCCGGTGCCCTGACCGAAGCCCTGGCCGACATCGCCGAGGACGCCGCGCGGGTCATCCTTCCCTACTGGCGGACCGGCACGGTGGCGACCACCAAGGCCGACGACAGCCCCGTCACCCTGGCCGATCAGCAAGCGGAAGCGCTGATCCTGTCGCGGCTCGACGACCTCTATCCGGACGTGCAGGCCGTGGCGGAAGAGGCGGTGGCCGACGGCGGCGCGCCCGCCATCACCGGCGAGTGGTTCTGGCTGATCGATCCGCTGGACGGCACGCGCGGCTTTGTGGCGGGCAAGGAAAGTTTCACCGTCAACATCGCCCTGGTGCGGGGCAATGCGGTGGTCGCCGGGGTGGTGACGGCACCCGCCACCTCGACCACCTGGCGCAGCGGGCCGCATCCCGACGGCGGAGCCTTCCGCCGCCGCTTCGGCGAGGGCTGGCAGGCCATCAAGGTTCGCGACCGCCCCGCCAGACCCGTCGCGGTCATGAGCCACAGCCTGACGGACGAGCAAGCCCAGCGCCTGGCCTCGCGCCACGGCTGCATGGACTGGCAGGGCACGGATTCATCGTTGAAGTTCTGCCTGATCGCCGAGGGGCGTTGCGACGCCTATCCCCGCACCGGCCCGACCTCGGAATGGGACACGGCGGCGGGACAGGCCGTGCTGGAGGCCGCCGGCGGGCGCGTCATGGCCGAGGACGGCACGCCCTTCCGCTATGCCAAGCCGGGTTTCCTGAACGGCGGCTTCGTTGCGGTCGGCGGCTAGGCCCGCGCCATCCGAAGCGACACCTGCTCGGCACGTTCGGCAAGACCTGTCGCGCCCCATTCCCGCGCGGTCGTGGCCGCCTCGGCCAGCATCATGCCGACGGCACCCGCTGACGTATCGGTCAGACGTGCTCGCGCCAGCATCAGGTGCGCCATGCCGATCTGGTCGGCCGCCCAGTCCAGCGGGGGTCGGCTGACGGGTGCCGCAAGGCGACGATGCACCATCGCCTCCAGACCGTGGATGGCCTTCACATCGCCCATGGCCTCGGCCAGGGCGGCCTCGGCGGACAGGCGACGCTCGCGGGCCATGCCGCCCAGGATCAGGCCCGGCTCGCGGGTCATCGCCTCGGCTTGAGCCAGGATCAGCAGCGGCGTCTGGGTCGGCCCCTGCGCCAGCTGGACCGCCGCCCAGTCCAGCGGGCTGTGATCGGGCGTGAACTGATCGGCGGCGGCGTCGAACAGGGCCTGCCCCTGGGCTTCGGCCGTCGTGTCGCCCGCCAGACTGGCCAACGCCTTCAGCCCGACCGCCGCCAGCGTCAGGGCCCGCGCCCGCGTGATCGGGCGCTGTTCCGGTGCAGAGGCTTCGACCAGGGCACGCAAGTCCTGACCCACCCGGTCCAGCAGGGCGATGTCGCGGTGCTCGATCCCGACCCGCAGGGCCAGCCCGGCCCAGTCCAGGGTCAGTTCGTCGGCGACGGTGGCGGGCAGGTGTCGATGATCGCGACGGGCAGCGTCGAACAGCGCGAGCGCAGCGTCCTGCGAGGGGTTCATGTCGGAGCGGCGCGCGGCCAGTCTTGCGCCGAGCGCCACGGCCCAGGCGCGTGTTCTCGCGCGGTCCGGACTCAGAGCCTGAACGTCACCGGTTGCCGCGATCAGCAGTTCCGGCCCGCCGAACAGATCGAAGCGCGCCAGGTGAATCTCGCCCGCCTCCAGCCCCGCCGCCGCGGCTTGATCGGTGGTGCGGGCGTGTCTGGCGGCATCCGAAGCGCAGGACGCGGCCTTCGTCAGCGACGCCGCCGCCCCGGTCCGCCGCGCATGATCCCGCCAAAGCAGAGAGGCCCGCATCCAGGCTTCGAAGGGACGGGCACAGGACACCCGGCCCGCGTCGGTGGTCTCGCGCCGCGCCTCGGCCTCGATCAGGTCGGCGCCGATGAGTTCCAGCCAGCCCAGATCGTCGCTCTCGCGCGCCTTTTCGAACAGCTTACGCAGATCACGACCGAACTCGAACATGGGCGATGCGACTCCGTTATCCCGGTTCGGGACGAAGGATGCGCCCCGGGGCCGTCCCACGCAAACGCGACGCCAGCCCGGCGGTTCGGCTTGGCCGTGGGGAAGTCTATTTCAGGGCGTCAAACAGGTTGGCCCGCAGAGCGTCAGCCGACCCCAGAAACTCGTCCACCTCTTCACCGATGTGATCCAGCGTCACGCCGCCGTCAGTGATCACGTAGCGTTCCAGATAGACGGAGTCGTCCTCGATCAAGGCCTTGCCGATCCTGAAGCGCGAGTTGAAATCTGCGACCACCGGAGTGACCTTGGGTGCATTGCCATCCTCAATGATCCAGGCCGCGCGCAGCATCAGACCCAGACATCCCGGAGGGTGGCCTTCTATGTCGCATGCCATCAACTGTGCACGGAAGCGGAAGCCGCTCGTGGTGGTGATGCTGAACTCGGTTTCGCCTTTCTTTTCCACGGACTTGTAGCCCTGACGGCCCAGAACGTCGCTCACCTCTGCGGCGCTCAAAGACCTGAAGACGGTGGCGGTCACCGTCCGCTCCAGCCCTCCCGCGTCCTGGGCTGTGACGGCGGAGGGGTAGGCGGCCAGCAGCGCAGCGGCTGTGGCCAGCGACATGATGGCGGTGATTTTCATGACACGGTTCCCCAGTTGAGCGGCCAGATAGCCGTCGGCTGTATGGCGGAACAATCCCCCCGAATCCGACGAAAGCTGACGTGGGTGGGCTTCAGCCCAAGGACGGCGTGCGCGCGCGGCAAGCGCTCAGGGCCGTCTGCGCAGCCTCATTCCGCGCCGTCAGTTCGCGCACCGCCTGCATGCGCGCTCGTGTCATCTCGGCCTCTACCGTCGCCGTCGGACGCCGCATGGCCTGGCCGGACTGGATCGTGGTCAGCGACCAGTACAGCGCTGCGTCATACAGCGCCTGACCCTCGCCGCTCTCGCCGCCCTCCAGCTCCGACGCCGCCTGGGTCAGGCCCGAACAGCGCAAGGCCTCGGCATAGGTGGGCGCGGCCACGCGTGAAGTCGGCGGTGCCTGATCAAATGAAATTAGCAAGGCGGTTGCCGTCACTATGAACATGAAACCTCCCCGAAACGCTCGACCGCGACCCTGGCGCACATAGACCAACGCCGCACGGCTGTCGAAAGCGAAACAGGGCAGGTCGCGGCCTCACTCATCTCCAGACTGTCCGCGTCTCAACGCGATCTGGCCCAAAAGCTGCCTCGCCTGTTGCACGCCCGGTCCGCCATGCGGATCGTTGACGATGGGCGTCAGGAGCGCCACGGCCTCGTCGTAACGCTCGTCCTCCAGCATGGCGATGGCGGCATCTCCGCGGATCGACATCACCTGGGGCGCATACCGAACGGCCATGGCCCAGGTCATCAGATCGTCCTGCGTCGGATAGTCTGACGCCATGCGCCGCAGCCGTGCGAGCGCGGCATAGACACGGTAATCCTTCGGGTCCGCCTCCCGTGCCCGGGTCAGCAGGTCCAGAGCGCGGCCCCTTTCACGCTCGCCCTCGGCCTCGTCCGCCGCCACATCAGCCCGCTCCTCGACGATGTCCGCCAGCAGCAGCAGGCCTTCGACCTGTGCGGGTTCCAGCTCCAGCGCGCGCGTCAAGGCCGTCTCGGCCGCCGCTGCGTCCCCCCACCGACGTTCGGCGCGGCCCAGGGCGACCACGGCCAGCGCATCATCGGGGAACCGGGCTGCATTGGCCCGGCTGGTGGCCAGCAGGGCGGGGCCGTCGGTCTCCTCCGGACGCGGGCTACGCGCGTTGACCAGAGGCAGGATCACGCTGTCCCACGACGGCGGCAGGGTTGAGACCGTGATCTGTGGAGTGATCGGCGGGATTTCCATCTCGGAAAAGTATAGTCGACCGCGAACATAGGTTTTCAGCTGTCCCTCGAGCGCCGCCAGGGGAAAGCCGAAGCTCGCCTGCCACGCCTCGACCGGGTCCTGTCCATTCGCCACCGCGTTCAAATAGCCGTTCAGCGCCCGCGCCCGGCCCTGATCGGCCAGCACCCAGTGGGTCAGGGCCCAGGACTGCGCATAGTACATGTTGCGCCCGGCCTCGGTGTCGATGTCGAAAGAGCCCTTGGCGCGTAGCAACTGTTCCATCGGAAGCCAGCGGCCCTGCTGTAGGCGTTGCTGACGGCCTGGGTTGGGCATGCCGAAGGCCGCCGCCCCGCGGTCACTGACCGTGGCTGTCGAATAATATTCGGCTATGCCCTCGCTGAACCAGCCCGGCAGCCGGCCCTGGCCCGCATTGGCCATGAAGTGGTGGGTGTATTCGTGCAGCAGCAGATCATCGCTCTGGCCACGCACCAGAATGGCGAAGATGTCGTTCTCGCTGGCCATGTAATAGCCTTCGATGCCGTTCGGCAGCTGAGGCTGGGCTATGCGCAGCGCCCGGTCGTCTCCAACCAGATAGACGGGCAGTTTGCGCACATCGTTAACGGCCGGCCCCCCTAGCCGCGCCCGCAGCAGACTGTGAAACCGCTCCAGCTTGGCGGTGTAGTCCCGCAACGAGCGCTCCGATCCGTCGCTATAGACGATGAAATGCTCACTCTCGGCCTTGCGCCAATCGGCCCATGCCGCAGAGGGCGCGAGCGTCAGCAGGGCCAGAACGAGGGCGACGAAACGCGCGGTCGAAATCAAGGCAACCTCCGGGATGGAGGGTCATCTAGCCTCGAAATGCGACGAACAGTCCAGCCCCGGGTGTGCGCTAGCCCCGCTCCTTCGTCCGCGTGAAGGCCACGTTCGGGAAGCGTTCGCCGACATAGCCGGTTTCCCAGCTGGACTTGGCCAGGAAGACTGGGTCGTTGTCGATATCAGTGGCCATCTGGCCGCGATATTTACCGGCGAAGTCTTCGACGTCGGCCTTTGAGCCCCCCGAAGCTGGAGTGACCCAGCGGGCCTCGGCGTAAGGGCTCGGCTCGAAGATGACTTCCAGCCCGTATTCCTCGCCCAGACGGTCAGCCATGACCTCGAACTGCAGCTGGCCGACGGCACCGACGATGAAGTCGCTGCCCAATTCAGGGCGGAACAGCTGGGTGACGCCTTCCTCGGCCAGGCCGTCCAGTGCCTTCTTCAGGTGTTTGGCCTTCAGCGGATCCTTGACCCGTACCCGTTGCAGGATTTCCGGCGCAAAGTTCGGCAGGCCAGCAAACCGGATCATGCCGCTTTCCGACAGGCTGTCGCCGACGCGCAGGACACCGTGGTTGGGAATGCCGATGACGTCGCCGGCAAAGGCGTCCTCGGCCAGTTCGCGGTCGCTGGCGAAGAACATGATCGGGGCGTTGACCGACAGCTGTTTGCCGGTGTTCTGGACCTTCAGCTTCATGCCGCGCTTGAACGAGCCGCTGGCCATGCGGAACATGGCGATGCGGTCGCGGTGGTTGGGATCCATGTTCGCCTGAACCTTGAAGACGAAGCCGGTGACCTCGTTGCTACCCGGATCGACCGTCAGATCGACGGGGGCGGGGGCGTTGCGGGTCTCGGGCGGGGCGGCCTTCTGGGCCTTCATGACCTTGGGCGGCGGAGCCCATTCGCCGATGGCGGCCAGCAGTTCGTCGATGCCGAAATGGCGCAGGGCCGAGCCCCACAGCACCGGCGTCATATGACCTTCCAGGAACGACTGACGGTCGAAAGTCGGGTAGCCGGCCTCGACCAGCTCCTGCGCCTCGATCATCTCCTGATGCTCGCCCTCCTCGAAATAGTGAGCAGCGTCGGCCAGGGGCAGGGCCTCGGGGTGGGGCACGTCTTCCTTCGAGCCCGCAGGCTTTTTGGCATAGGGCTGGAACCGGCCGGTGCCCATCTCGACCATGCCGCGCAGGCGGTTGCCGCTCTGGGCCGGCCACCAGATGGGCGCGGGGTCAAGCTGCAGGCGGGATGCGATCTCGTCCAGCAGGGCCATCGGATCCTGGGCCTCGCGGTCCAGCTTGTTGATGAAGGTGATGATCGGGATATCCCGAAGACGACACACCTCGAACAGCTTCAGCGTCTGCGGCTCGATCCCCTTGGCGGCGTCCAGAACCATGATGGCGCAGTCAGCGGCGGTCAGGGTGCGATAGGTGTCCTCGGAAAAATCCTCGTGACCCGGGGTGTCCAGCAGGTTGAACATCTTGGCCACGCCGTCGGACGTCGTGTGTTCGAACGTCATGACCGAGGCGCTGACCGAGATACCGCGCTCCTTCTCGATCTTCATCCAGTCGGACTGGGTGCGCCGGTTCTCGCCGCGCGCCCGCACGGCACCCGCCGCGCGGATCGCCCCGCCCGCCAGCAGGATATGCTCGGTCAGGGTCGTCTTGCCCGCATCCGGGTGGGCGATGATGGCGAAGGTCCTGCGGCGCAGGGCCTCCTGTTCAATGGTCAGTTTGGACATGGGTATCCCTTGAAGCCGCGCGACCTAGCGCGGACAGGGTCAAAAGTCACCCGATGCGCGGATGCAGCCCCTGTCTGTCAGTGAAAGCGAATACCCCTTGGCAAGACAGGGTTATCGGGTCCATTGTCCGTGAAGGCGAGACGTTCCGGTCACGCAATCGGGCGCCGCCTTTGGAAACGAAGGAACGGACATGGCCCTGATCCACGACCACAAACCCCCGAACACCCACCGCGACGGCCCGCATCCGGCGATCTGCCTGATGACTGGCTTCGGCGTGATCATCGCCGCAGCGGTGATCGTGCACACTGTATTCCGACTGATGCTTTAGGCCGCCAGGCGGTTCCAGACGGCGCGGTCGGCAGCGACCGCGTCCAGCTTGCCGCGCGCATTCTTGCGCTGAAGCTGACCCAGAACGACGTCGGGCAGGGCGCAGAAGCGTGGCTCGACCAGGTCGGGGTCGCATCCGGCCTCGGGCGCGGCGAACAGGGCGGCGTTCACTTCCGGGCTGCGGTCGTGGATCAGCCAGGCCAGACGCCGTGCCCGCTGCGGATCGTTCAGATGCAGCAACGGGTCCTCGGCGAACAGCTCGCAGCCCAGCTCCAGCACATAGTCCAGCCCCAGCGTCTCGAAACGGCGCGCGTCGCCGGGCGTGACCGGGCAGGTCGCGTCCAGGTCGAACACCACGTCGTTCAAAAGAAACAGCATCGGGACACACCACCACAGGCCGGACCGTTCTGGCCCGATGGATGTGACCCTATCGGCAAGCGCTTGCGGTTCCGTTCCCGAACGCGGTTAAGGATTTGCAACTTTATCTGGAACGACCAACTTCAGCCGCGACAAGGTCGGCACGGGCTTGCCGGACAGCGCATCGACCACTTCGGTGACCCGTTTTGCAGCTGTCGCGGCCGTTCTTGCAGAGGCGATCCGGTGGGCCAGGGCCCGCTGCTTGCCGATGGTCTGAAGCTCGAAGGCGGATCGTATGGCGGGGTCTGCATCCAGAGCCCGGGACAGAGTTTCGGGCAGTTCGAGGGTGTCGGGCTCTTCCAGACGGAACCGGACTTCTACCCCGTCGCCCACCTGCTTGCCCGCGGCTTTCAGCAGGGGTTTGCCCAGCATCAGATACCAGCGACCCCGGCTAGGTTGCCAGGCACCGCTCATGGGAACGTCGGCCACTTCGGCGCTGATACGCAGACGGGGCTGCTCGGCAAAGGGCAGAACCGAGGCGATCTCGTCGTCCAGAAACACGACCGTGTAGCGATAGGTGCCCAGGTCATGGTGGACGATCTGTGTCTCGAAGACATGGGGAAACCACATCAGCGACGCTCCGGCTTCATCGTCCGCCCGCCACCTTTTCCGTGATGAAATGCCGTCCTTCGCGGTCCTCGATCTCGACCACCCAGATGTCGGGATCGTAGCCGATCTGGCGCTGGATATAGGCGTCGAGCTCGCTTTCGAGCTCGCTCTCGACCGGCTGCAACCACAGGCGCTCGCCGTCGGGGCCGAAGGCTTCACTATAAAGACGGGCGCGGCGGGTGGAGGTGTCGAAGGCCTTGACGATGACGGTGCCGGCGCGCGCGTCGCCCTTGCGCGCCACGGTCGCAAATGAGCCTGCCAGTTCGGCGCGGCGGATCAGGGCGGACACCCACAGATCGCTGGAAAGAAGCAATTCGTTCACCCTGCTCGGAAACCGGACCGGAACGCATGGGCGTCTAAGGGTCGCCCCATGACGATAGGGCAGAACGCCGAAAAGACGAAGCGCGACCGGCCAACTGCGCGCGCTGCAATGACCGCGTTCGTTGCGGGCGGACTGCTGGCCGTGGCCGCGCCCGCCTGGGCCGATCCGGCTCAGACCTATTACGAGCGCAGCTTCGTCCTGGCCGCTGATGCACGCTGCGACCTGTTCCAGCCCCGCGTGAACGCCGCCCTGACCGCCGCCGCCTATCAGGCCCGCGGCGCGGCCCTGCGCTCGGGTGCGGCGCATGCCGACCTCAGCGCCACGGCTGCGCGGGCCCGCTCGCGCGCGGCCTCGATCTCATGCGCCAATCCGGACTTGAAGACGGTGCGGGCCCGCGTCGACAATGCCTTCGCCGCCTGGTCGCGTATGCCGCGCATGGATTTCGAGGGCTGGTCCGCCAATCGCGGCAGCTACTCCACCCCGACCTGGCGTCTGATGCAGGCGTCGGCCAGCGGGGCGGCCCCGGTTCAATTTGGCTTTGGCGGCACCGATCCGGTGCTCAGCGCGGTTGTGTCTTTTCCCGGCAAGCCACGCCCGGTCGCCGCACGGGTCGTCATGCGCGACGCTTCCCTCCTGCCGCGCCCCTGGCTGTTGAACGACACTCTCCCGCCCGCCTCGGTCCGCACCAGCCTGTGGGCCACGGGCGTGTCGCCAGCGGACGAAGGTCTTCTGGCTGCGGAGCGCCGCTCGGGCGAGGCCTGGCGCTTCCCGGCCGTGACGGCCTCGGCGCTGGCGGCCCTGGACCCGCGCGAGCCCTTCCTGATCGAGTTCCACTTCCGCGACGGCAGCGTGGCGACGGCCCGGTTCACCGCCGGTGATTTCAGCGCCGGAAGGGCGTTCCTGGCTATGGGCAGCCTCTAGGCTGATCCACCGTTCGCCAGCGGCAACGGAATGATCTCCGCGCCGCCCTCCGGCACCGGAGCCCGCGCTTGTACCGCCACGGGCATGCGTACGGTCACGGCCGTGCCTTCGCCCAAGGTGCTGTCGATGCTCATCTGGCCGCCGTGCAGTTCGGCGAGCGCCCGCACCAGCGACAGGCCCAGGCCGGTGCCTTGACGGCGCTGCTCGATGGCCCCGGCCTGTTCGAACGGACGGCCCAGGCGTTTGACATCTTCCGGCGCGATGCCGACGCCGGTGTCGGCCACCGCCAGTTCCAGCCACGATCCGACCGCCTCGCTGGTGATCGTCACGGCCCCGCCTGCGGGCGTGAACTTCACGGCATTGGACAGAAGGTTCAGGGTGATCTGCTTCAGCGCCCGCTTGTCGGCCGAGACCTCCATCGGCTCGGCCGGCAGGATGGCCGACAGGTTGACGCCCCGCTCATCGGCAGTGACGCGCACCAGGGCGACGGCGGCCGAAAGGATTTCGCGCGCGTCAAACCGTTCCAGCGACAAGGTGTAGCGTTCGGCCTCGATCTTGGAGACATCCAGCACGTCGTTGATCAGATCCAGCAAGTGCCCGCCCGCCTCATGGATGTTTTCGGCATATGCGCCGTACCGTTCGGGCAGGGGGCCGAACAGGCGCTGGCGCATCATGTCGGCAAAGCCCAACACAGCGTTCAGCGGCGTGCGCAACTCGTGGCTCATATTGGCCAGGAAGCGGGTCTTGCCCGCCTCGCGCGTCTCGGCCTCGAACCGTGCGGCCTCCAGACCAAGCTCATGGGCATACTGCGGCGTCGCATCGAAGGCCTGGACGATCAGGCGCGGGCCGTTGGCCTCGTCCACCCGGCTCAGGTGCAGTTGCAGACGACGGTCCAGGGCCCCGCGCGGCGCGATCCGCACCGTGGCGTCCAGACCCGCCAAGGCCTTGGACATCGCCGACAGCAGGGCGGGCCGGTCCGGCGCATGGGCCGTCGCGATCAAGCCTTCGGCAAACAGGGGATCGACCGAAACCCCCGCAGGCGGTTGGCCATAGGCGGCGCGCACCTGGCCATCGGGCGAGACCACCAGCGTCAGACTGCCTTGCGCCGCCAGCAGACGCTCCAGACGCTGCGCCTCGGCCTCGGCGCGAGCCAGTCGCCGCTCGCCCTGACGCCAGGACAGACGCACCGCCGGTATGGACGCTCCCGCCGTCAGCAGCGCCGCGACCGTCGCCAGCACGGGCCGATGCGGCCCGACCGCGACCAGCAGGGTGGAGAACAGGCCCGAAAGCACCGCCAGAGCCACCCCAATCGCCCCGATCTGAACCGCCCGCGACCCGCCCATGGCCATGCCGGCCGCCAGCGGCAGGAAGACGAAGCCGGCCAGCGGCCCGCTCAGCCCGCCCGAAAACGCCGCCGCCATGACTGCCGCCAGCCCCCAGGCCGCCAGCAGCAGCAAACGCTCGGCCTGGCCGCTGCGGATCAGCAGCCCGACCCCGATCAGACCGGGCAACACCATGGCCACGATGCCGTAGAAGATCGCTCCATCGACCGCCCCCAGCCAGCGCCCGCACAGCGCCAGCAGAGCCGCCGCAACGGCCCATGCGGCATGCCAGGCAGCCAGCGCCGGTCCATCCTCGGCGCGGTCGGAACCGGCGTGGGGGCGGGGCGGCGCGAGATCGGGCTGCGGTTGTGGGGTCAAGTCGGCGTCATGTCGTGCCCGGACGATATCTCCGGTCTGTGCAGACTATCGAACGGCGTGAGTCGGCCCAAGGCGGTTCCCGCCACAGGCGACTGGTTCAAGCCTGCCAGCGCTGATTTCAGGGGAACGTTCGGGCGGTTGTCGTTAATGATCTATGAGCCTATCTGCCGCCCATGACCTTGACCGCTTCACTTGACCGCAAGTCCATCGACGACACCTTGGCCGAACTGGTGGAGGAGTTCGACCTGCTGGGCGACTGGGAGGGGCGAATCGAATACGTCATCGACCTGGGCAAGAGCCTGGCCCCGCTGGCCGAGGCGGACCGGATCGAGGCGAACAAGGTGCCGGGTTGCGCGGCCCAGGTCTGGCTGGCGGTCCATTCGTCGGACGAGCGGCTGATATTCACCGCCGACAGCGACAGCGCCATCTCCAAGGGCAATATCGCGCTTCTGCTCAGCCTCTACTCCGACCGTACACCGGACGAGATTCTGGCCTTCGACGCCCGTGCGGCCCTGGACCGGCTGGGTCTGCCCCAAGCCCTGACGCCACAGCGGGCCAATGGGCTGAACAATATGGTGGGGCGCATCCGGGTGGCCGCTGCGGCCGCCGCATAGGCCCTTGCCTTCAGAAGTATAGGCCGGTCACACTCAGAGCCGGTCGCTCTCCTTCCGACTCCTTGACGTCAATCACCGTTCGCGTGTCGTCTGAGGATTGCCTTTGCCACCGCGCGCCGTCTCCACCCGCCGTCCAGCGCTGATTGCCGCTGAGGGCCCGATCGATTAACCGGCCCAGCTCCGTAGCGCTGGCGCGTTTGGACGAAAGCGAACATGTCAGGGCATAGGCGTCGCGGTCACCCCAGGTGACGGTTCCCTCCTCCAACCGGACACGCCAGATCCCATCGTTGGAGATCATCTCCACATCGGACGCATACTCTTCCAGCGGCGGGCTGTTGGCAGGCCTTCCAAAACGTAGGTCTCGGGCGCGCTCGATGGCCCGCTCGAAACTGGCGGAACGGCCGGCGTACGGCAGACAAACCCGTGCCAGAACGATCGTTGGATCAACATCTTGGGCTTGCGCTGGGAGCGTAGAGAACAAGGCGACCGCCATACCGGCGACCAGAGCAACTGACTTCAATTTGAACCTCGTTCAGGTCGCCATTGACTGCCGGCGAACTTTTCTGTCGGTCGCGCTTGACCGCTCTTTTGTATTCCTATGCGGACGCCCCTCATTCGGGAAGTTACGAGACTGTAATGTCAAATGTCGTCGGTTCGTCCTGTCAGCCGATCCGGTAATGCGCGGCCAGAGCCGTCAGCCCCCGGATCAGCACGGCCCGACCGGCGCGACGGCGAAGGCCCAGATTCTGTTCCGCCAGTTGCAGGGACGAGGCGCGGATGCAAATGGCCTCGACCATCCGCCGCGCGGGACCGCAGGCACTCAACGCCGCCTCGACCCGTCGGCCCGCGGCCATAGCTTGATCGCCCGGCTCGGCGCGCGTGGCCGAGCCCCCGCCGGAGCGAGGCAGGGCGTCCCATCGCATGGTCAGCGACGGACCGCGCAGGGCGGCCTCGGCGTCCAGGCTCAGCCGCTGCGCCGCCGCCACCTGGGCCGGTGACAGCCAGGGCCGGCCAGTCTCGTCCTTGTGTCTGGCCAGCCAGCCGATCGCCGACTGGCCCAGATTGGCGCGGCGCGGCGTGAACCGCCCATCGCGCTCTGCGACCACGACCACACCCTCGATCATTCCGGGTCGACCCAGCGGTAACGCAGTGTCAGTCGCGGGTGCGGGTCGCGGCAACCAGCCGCCGCCCGACCGGACACGCAGGCCGGGCTGGGCCACTAGCGCCCGAAACGTCGCCTCGCCGAAGGTCAGCAGAACGCGCGACCGGCGCGTGGCCCCGACCCTCAGGGCATAGCCCTGGCTGACACCGTCGATCCAGGCGCCGGTGCGTGCTAACAGCCGCCTTGCCTTGGCCAGATCGCTCATGCCGACAGCTCGCAGCGCGGGGCCTCCAGAACATCGCGCAGGTTGCGCTCCAGCCGGTCCATCAGCGCATCCAGCCGCGGCTGATCCCGCTCGTCCTCGGCCCAGCGACAGGCGGCGGCGACCGTCGCCCGGTTCATGCCGAACGCATGGCCGACATGATCCAGGGTCCAGCTGTAGGTCACATGCGCCAGATACAGGGCCAGCCAACGCGCCTTGCCGGCCGCCCCCGACAGCCGTGCCCTCGCCGTCATGACCTCCACTGGCACGCCCGTCGTGGCCGCCACCATCTGCAGGGCCAGCCCCGCCTTGATCCGGTCCGCGACCGTCACCTGAACCCGATACGCCTGCGTCATCGATACACCCCTCATCCACTGATCGACCAGTCGTTTGCGTGCGCCAGTCGTGTGAATAGGAATATAGTCCTGCTGCGTCAGTTTCGGTCGTAGGCGCTGGACGGTGCGAGGGCGGGGTCTGGATCGAAAAATATGCGTCGGATTGACTCGCGGACTCTCGACGGCGATTCGCAAATCAGCCTAGTGATTCTCATATCGGGACGCCGTTAACCTTTCTTAAGGTTTTGAGAGATTAACGTGCGAACAAGGTTACCCGTTAAGCGGGACCATATTCATACGGTTGAGCTTGGCCTGGAGGGGCTTGAATGCGCGTTCTGCTTATCGAAGACGATCACGCGACCGCGCAAAGCATCGAGCTGATGCTGAAGTCGGAAGGCTTCAACGTCTACACCACCGATCTGGGTGAAGAAGGCATCGATCTGGGCAAGATCTATGACTACGACCTGATCCTGCTGGACCTCAACCTGCCCGACATGAACGGCCTGGAAGTCCTGCGCCAGCTGCGCGTCGGCAAGGTCAACACGCCGGTCATGATCCTGTCGGGCTCGACCGAGATCGAGACCAAGGTCAAGACGTTCGGCGGCGGTGCCGACGACTATATGACCAAGCCCTTCCACAAGGACGAGCTGATCGCGCGCACCCACGCCGTGGTCCGTCGCTCCAAGGGTCACGCCCAGGCCATCATCCACACCGGCGAGATCGCCGTGAACCTGGACGGCAAGACGGTCGAGGTGAACGGTCACCGCGTCCACCTGACGGGCAAGGAATACCAGATGCTGGAGCTGCTCTCGCTCCGCAAGGGCACCACCCTGACCAAGGAAATGTTCCTGAACCACCTGTATGGCGGCATGGACGAGCCCGAGCTGAAGATCATCGACGTCTTCATCTGCAAGCTGCGCAAGAAGCTGGCCACGGCCGCCGGCGGCAAACACTATATCGAGACCGTCTGGGGCCGGGGTTATGTCCTGCGCGACCCGTCGGAAGGCCAGCAGCCCGCCAGCGCCGCCGCCTGATCCTCAAGGGACCAAACACCAGAAACTAAGGACGCCCGCCGGATCGCTCCGGCGGGCGTTCTCGTATGTGCGGTCCGACGACCGGGGCCGTCGCCGGACCGGCAATCTGATACCATCGCCTAATGTGTAGCGCCCGCAGGCAGGTGATCCTTGTCGTGCCTGCCAACCCTGTCGATCAGGCTTTGTCCGGCCTTGTTCATGCCGATGACCTCGACCTCGGCCCCTTGGCGGCGATAGCGGAAGACGACCTTGTCCACGGCGGCGACGCCGGTCAGATCCCACAGATGGGCACCCGTCATGTCGATCTCGACGCGCGTTGGATGGCCATGATGCTCGAAGGCGGCGGCAAAGACATCGGCCGAGGCGAAGAACAGATTGCCAGTCACGCGATAGCGCAGACGACCGTCTTCCGGCGTCTCGATCTCCTCGACCACGACGGTCTTGCCCACCTTGCGCATGAAGAAGATGGCCGACAGCACCACGCCCAGCACCACGCCTTTGGACAGGTCGTGGGTGATCACCACGGTCGCCGTGGTGGCGATCATCACGATGGACGACTGGATGGGCGTGGAGCGCAGGTTCGCCACCGACTTCCAGTCGAAGGTGCCGATCGAGACCATGATCATGACGGCCACCAGAGCCGCCATCGGAATCTGCGCCACCCAGTCCTGCAGCACCAGGATGAGGAACAGCAGGAATAACCCGGCCCACAGGGTCGACAGGCGCCCGCGTGCGCCGCTGGTCACATTGATGATCGACTGGCCGATCATCGCGCACCCGGCCATGCCGCCGAACAGGGATGAGGCGATGTTGGCGATACCCTGGCCGCGCGTCTCGCGATCCTTATCAGACGGCGTGTCGGTAATGTCGTCCAGCAGATTGGCGGTCAGCAGGCTTTCCAGCAGGCCGACGAAGGCCAAGGTGGCCGCCACCGGTCCGATGATCGCCAGCGTCTCCCACGTCAGCGGCACATTAGGCAGATGGAACATCGGCAGGGTCGAGGGCATCTGGCCCATGTCGCCCACGGTCCGTACGTCCAGCCCCGTGAAGATCACCAGCGCGCTGATGGCCACGATGGCGATCAGGGGCGACGGCACCGCCCTAGTGATGCGGGGGAAGCCGTAGATGATGACAAGGGACGCGCCGACCAGGGCGAAGGTCTGCCAATTGGCCCCGATCAGTTCGGGCATCTGGGCCAGAAAGATCAATATGGCCAGCGAGTTGACGAAACCGGTCATCACACTGCGCGACACGAACTTGATGTACCGGCCCAGTTTCAGCAGGCCGATGAGGATCTGGAACACACCGGTCAACAGCGAGGCCGCGAACAGATATTCCAGCCCGTGATCGCGCACGAGCCCGACCATGAGCAAGGCCATGGCTCCTGTCGCCGCCGAGATCATGGCCGGGCGACCGCCGACGAAGGCAATGGTCACCGCGATGACGAAACTGGCGTACAGGCCCACCGCCGGATCGACCCCGGCGATGATCGAGAAGGCGATAGCCTCCGGTATCAGGGCGAGGGCCACGACGGTGCCCGCCAGCAGATCGCGGCGGGGATTGGCGAGCCATTGCTGGCGCGCGGAAGCGAGGATGGTCATGAGGATTTCATCTGGATGGATCGCATCCGGCGATCCGATTTCCTGACGGATGGGCGGTCAGGATAGCCACCCTTGGACTGTGTGCAGCCCGCGGGTCCAAGGTGAAGTCGCCTCCATGCCCCCAAGACCGCCCGGATGCAAGGGTCAGGGTGATTGGCTGGGTCATAGACGATGACGTCATTCGGCTGTGTGTCACCGGCCAGTCCTGCTCTTCCGACACCCACCGTTCGGTGACCCGCTAAACATCGATCACCTTCGCGCGAGACGACCGCGCAGGCATTGCGGCCTTTAGCGTGCTCGCCCATTCCACGCGGGCCTCCCCGGCACAGTTCCAGTCCCGCCGCCGATCCGATCGGTGCCGCGTTTCCGAAAGTCAGTCCCATGAACACGTCCCGCCTTCTTCTGGCCGGCGCGGCCTCGGCCGTCGCCGTCGCCGCCGCATCGCCTGCCGCGGCCCAGGCCTATTATCTGCAGGAACAGTCTGCTCGCGCCGCCGGCCGGGCCTATTCGGGCGAGGCGGCCGATACCGGCGTCTCGTCGCTGTGGTGGAACCCCGCCGCCATCGCCCGCAGCGGGCGCGAGGTGACGGCCGGCATCCACGCCGTCGCCGTCGGCTCCGAGGTGAAGAACACGGGTTCGACCCTGACCTATCCCGGCGACGTCACCGTGCCGGTCGCGGGCAACAATGCCAACAGCCCGATCGAGAGCGGCCTGGTGCCCAACTTCGCCATCGCCACGCCCGTCGGTGACCGCTTCGCCGTCGGCCTGGCCATCGCCGCGCCGTACAATTTCACCACAAAGTATCAGCCGGAGGCCTTCGCCCGTTACGACGCCCTGACGTCCGAACTGCGCTCGGCCAACATCGGCCTGGTCGGGGCGATGAAGGTGACGGACTGGCTGGACATCGGTGCTGGCTTCGACGCCCAGTATGCCAAGGCCAAGCTGACCTCCGCCCTGCCCAATCTGTCGCCCGCCCTGCCGGACGGGTTTTCCTCGATGGAAGGCGACGGCATCGCCTATGGCTGGAATGTGGGGGCGCAGGCGCATCTGGGCCGCTTCGACTTGGGGCTAAGCTACCGCTCGTCGATAGAGCATGAGCTGGACGGCGACGTCCTGATCTCCGGCCTGGTCGGGCCGCTGGAGACCGCCAATGTCGACACGGCGGGCACGGCCGGGTTCAGCGTCCCGTCCTTCCTCGCCGCCTCGGTCCGCTATCGCGCGACGGACAGGCTGACCCTGAATGCCCAGGTCAACCGCATCGGCTGGTCGGAGTTCGACGCCATCCGCGTGGTCTATCCGACCGGCGGCCAGACCATCGTTCAGGACTACAGGGACGTCACGACCGGCGCGGTCGGCTTCGACTATGCCGCCACCGACACCCTGACCTTCCGGGGCGGGGTGGGTTATACGCCGACCCCGACGCGCGACACCGAACGCACGGCCCGCATTCCCGACGCCAACCGCTGGCTGGTCTCGGGCGGCGTCTCGGTCAAGGCGACCGACCGGCTGACGATGGACCTGGGCCTGACCTATGTCGCCTTCGAGGACGGCGACATCTTCAGCGACCGCACCCTGTACGAAGGCACCCCCGCCGCCACCCTGTCCAGCCTGCGCGGCACCGCCGAGGGCTATGGCCTGGCCTGGTCGCTGGGCACGCGCTGGGCGTTCTAGCCGACCACAGACCCCGGACACGACGACGCCCGCCGGATCGCTCCGGCGGGCGTTTTCGTGTGCGGGGTGGGGCAGAGAGCGGACGTGTTGAATGTCCGCTGTGGGTGGGAAGCGAACATTGTCAGGTAAGGTCAGGAACGGCATCTAATGGGGCGGCACGTTCAAGGGAGAGGTCCGTGGAGCCCAAAAGCATCAACGTCTTGGACATTTCTGAAGGCTTGCCCCCCGGCGCAGCTACGTTGTTGGATGTTCGCTTCGGAGCGGATAGCGATTGGAACCTGATCGCCCGCTACAGCAATGCGGACGAAGCGATTTCTGTGGTCGTGGAGAGCCCGACTGCATTCCGGGTGACGGATGAGGGCAATCTAATCTGGTATTGGTCGATGCTGAGCAGGCAAGGCGGTCCATGGGGCTTCGTCTACGAACTGGAAGGCAGTGCATGGCTGGCGGAGTATGAATGCTCGGCAGCCAGCCCAAGGTCGGAAGTGAAGCACTATCTGGTCGCTGGTTCTGACGAATGTCTTGAAGTGCTCTCGGAGACCCAGCCGGTAGTTCAACGAAGGAACTGATCCTCAGTTTTCCGAGCAGTCCGAATGTCCGCTTTGGGTCGGAAGCAGACACTGGCTTCCAGTTCTGCAATCTCCTCCTCCGCAGGAGGGTTTATGTTAGGTCGCGATAAATATTGCTGCCACGACCAGAAATCCCACAAAGAAGCTCACAAAAAATCGAGGGATAAATGTCGAAGCAAAACCCCTTATAAATCCGGCCTTGTAATCAGCATCTCGCCAGTTTAATCGTACATCCTGAATGTCGTCGATAAAGCTTGGTCTTTTCATGCTTCATTGTCCGAAGGCGAAGAAGTGGAAGGCTGCCGTCGTGGCGTTGTCCGTGCGATTTAGATTGGTGCCACGGGCACGAAATGTCCGCAACGGGTCGATCGCGGACCTTGGCTCCTGAACCCAAACACGACAACGCCCGCCGGATCGCTCCGGCGGGCGTCGCTGTTCTCGGATCACTTGGCGGCTTCAGTCCGCTATGATAGCCAACCCTTCATGCGAAGCGTCGCAATCCGTGAACGCGACACCGGCGCTTCCAGACCGCTCGACAGTTTCAGACGGACGTTGCGGCCATCGGTGATCACCTTTTCGATCGCCGCCCTTGCGACCCACCATGATCGATGCGTCTGCAGGCCTTCGACGGTTGCCATGCCCTCGACCGCCTGTTTCATGGGCATCAGAACCAGAGTCGACCCCAGGGACGTGTGTACCCTGACGTAGTGATCTTCCATCTGCAGGCATTGTACCTCTCGCCCCAAATCGAAAGGGAGGCGGTCACGAGGGTCTGCCGCTTCGGTGTCCAGAGACTCGTTGCGCGATGACAGTATGCGCCACAGGATCAGGCCATTGGCCACGCCGCTGATGATCAGGCACTGCGCATACCATTCCAGGCCAGAAATGTCCGTCAGCCCAGGCCACAGTCTGGCCGCCATGATCCGGGTGATCAGCGCCATCGGCACCGCGATCAGGGCGATGGTGATGGGAGCCCAGGCCCAGACCGGCCAGCCCCGTCGCGCGGCCCGTCCTGCCACGACCGGCAGGGTAATCCCGAACAGCGCCCAGCCCAGCCACAGTCCAGCCGTCCAGTACAGAATACGGCCGAACACGCCGCCGTTGGAATAGCTGCCGAACGGTCCGATCACGCCCAGGAAGACGCCCAAGGCCGTCGATAGGGCCAGGCTGATCACCAGTGGTCCCAGCCGTTTTCCAGAAGCAAAAGGCAAGCTCATGACGTTGTCTTAGCAGCCTGAATAACGCACTGCATCCCATTGACCCGACCACGAACCCGTTCGCCCAATGGCGAAATGTCGGTGGCACGCACCGATATCCTCGGCTTCACGACGGCATTCCTTTTTCTTTGGAGCCTTCTTCGTGAAAATCATGCTCGCCTTCGTGTCTGCGCTTGCCTTGTCTGCCTGTATGGGTGCCCAGGCGCCGGCTGCGACCCGTCCACCTCTCTCAGTCGCAGGTGTGCAGGACGTTGGCACCATCGACCTGCAGCGGCTGACGATAACCGATGGCCAGGGTCCCGCCATCGAGGCTGGCGTATGGCTGCCAGCCGACTTTGCGCCGGGCAGGACCTTCCGGCTGGTCGTCATTTCTCACGGCACCGGCAGCGACTTTCGCGGGCATGAGGGCACCGCCCGTGCCCTGGCGGGCGCAGGTTTTGTGGTGGCCAGCCTGACGCACACCGGCGACAACTGGCGCGACAGCAGCCAGACGGCGAACGTCACCCAACGCCCGCGTCAGCTGACCCGTCTGATCGACTATATGCTGACGGAATGGGACAGCCGCGATGCCCTGGCCCAGGATGGCGTCGGCGCCTTCGGCTTTTCTGCTGGCGGCTTCACCGTCCTGGCGGCGGCTGGCGGAGAGCCTGACCTTACACTTATCGTCGATCACTGCCGTCAGAACCCGGCCTTCTACGACTGCCAGCTGATTGCCGCCAATGCGAGCGCGCCCGCCATGAGCGCCGCCCCCGTCTGGGTTCACCATCCCCGCATCAAGGCCATTGTGGTCGCCGCGCCGGCGCTGGGTTTCACCTTCACGCGCGATGGGTTGTCCGGCGTGACCCAGCCGGTACAGCTCTGGAGCGGCTCGGGCGATCAGATACTGCCCGGTCCATTCTACGCAGAGGCCGTGAAGGCGGCCCTGCCTCGGCCGCCTGAATATCACGCCATCGACGGAGCGGGTCATTTCGACTTTCTGCCGACCTGTTCGGAACGGCTTGCCGCCGCCGCGCCACAGATCTGCGTTCCGACGCCGGGCTTTGATCGCGGTGCATTCCAGAGCGCCTTCAATGCAGAGATGGCGCGCTTCTTCCGTGCGAACCTGTGAGCGCGGAGCGACGGACCATGTCTATGACGTCTCTCAGCATGGCTCTTGCCGCCGCGCTCGTCGGGCTGGGCGGGCTGGCGATGCCGGAAGCCGCCGAGGCTCAGGCCTATCTGTGCAACGGTGCCGGTCCCGGCGAAATGCAGGTCGGACAAGTGCCAGGCGACGGACAGGGGGCGCTTCAGGCCCTGTGCATTCGCGTCGATCCGCCCCCCGCCACCGACGCGCCCGGTGCCGAGCCCACAGGGCCAGAACGGCACGTCTGGCAGGATCGCCCCATCGGCAGCCTGGCCACGGATACCTACGAAGATCGGCTGATGTATACGCTAAAACTGATGCAGACGGGCGAGGCCGTGCAGGCCGAGCTGGCAGCGCTTAAGGCTGACCCTCGCTACGCCCTGTTTCACGACGGCGGGTGGGAAGTCTTTCGAAGCGACGATCCCCGGCGCCGCCGTGGCGAGGGCTGTACGGCCCTTTACGCCAGTCCCGATGGCCTGGTCGTCATCGCCAATCCGTCGGGCTTCACCGGGGCATTGCTGACCTTCATCGGTAGCGACATCCCCGTGCCAGACGCTCCAGCCCTGGTGCCGGTTACCCTGATGCAGACCGGCATGCGCCAACCGACGACCGTCAGGGCGCACACCTATCGCATGCCGGGGACTGACATCGGCGCGATCACCTTTGCCGTGCCCAGCATGCGGGCCGCTGTAGACGGCATGTTCGATGTCGCCGACTTCGAGCTGTCGATGCAGGGGCGAACGGTCATGACGCTGCGCTGGCAAGGCGGACAGGCCGCCAAGGATCGCCTCGCCCTCTGTGCCGATCCGCGCTGACGCGGACCACACTCTCGAGGTCGAGACGATAGCGCCCGCCGGATCCCCCCGGCGGGCGTTTTTCGTTTCAGAGCCTAGCCCTTGGCGACATAGCCCTTGCCACCGTTGGAGGGGCGGCGGTTGCGGGGGCGGCGCTTGATCTCGCCGGCGGGCTTGCCCTCGGCGGCAGGCGCGCTGGTGTGGCGCGGGTCGTTGTTCGTGTGACGCGGACGCTCGCGCGCCAGCGGATCGAAGGCGCGTTCCGGCGTCGGGCGGGCGTCGCGGCCCGGACCGGCCTTGCGGACGCGGTGCGGCTGACCGCCGCCTTCCAGCTTCACACCGTCGCGGCGCGGGTTGCGCGGGCCGCGCTGCTGCTGACGATCGCCGCGCCCGTCGTCGGGCATGGAGGCCTTGGACTTGACGCCCGAGGCCATGATCGACTGGTCCAGCAGGGCCAGCGACTTGTCGTTGCGACGGTCGGTGGCCGGGATCTTCTGGCGCGTGACTTTCTCGATGTCGCGCAGCAGCTTCATCTCGTCGCCGGCCACGAAGCTGATGGCCGAGCCGTCCTTGCCGGCGCGGGCCGTCCGGCCGATGCGGTGGACATAGGCTTCCGGCACATGCGGCAGTTCGAAGTTCAGCACGTGCGAGACGCCGTCCACGTCGATGCCGCGCGCGGCGATGTCGGTGGCGACCAGGACGCGCAGCTTGCCGGCCTTGAAGGCGGCCAGGGTGCGTTCACGCTGGGGCTGGGACTTGTTGCCGTGGATGGCTCCGGCCTCGACCCCGCCGGCCTCCAGATAGGCCGCGACCTTGTCGGCACCGTGCTTGGTCTTGGTGAAGACCAGGCAGCGGGTATAGCCCGGATCGGCGAACATCTCGGTCAGCAGGGCGCGCTTCCTGCCCTGTTCGATATGGATGATCGACTGGTTGATGCGCTCGACCGTGGTGGCTTGCGGCGTCACCTGGACCTTGACCGGGTCCTTCAGCAGCTCACCCGCCAGCTTGCCGATCTCGCTGGGCATGGTGGCCGAGAAGAACAGGTTCTGGCGCTTGGCCGGGATGCGCGACACGATCTGGCGGATCGGCTTGATGAAGCCCAGGTCCAGCATCTGGTCGGCCTCGTCCAGCACGAAGATCTCGGTCTGCGACAGGTCCAGATTGCGCTGTTGCAGATGGTCCAGCAGACGACCGGGAGCGGCCACCAGAATGTCCAGACCCTGGTTCAGGGCGCGTTCCTGACCGCCATACTTCACGCCGCCGAAGATGACGGCGACGCGGAAGCCCAGGTGCTTGCCATAGGATTTGAAGCTCTCGCCGATCTGGGTGGCCAGTTCGCGCGTGGGGCTCAGCACCAGGCAGCGCGTGGTGCGCGGCACCGGCGCGATGCGGTTGGCGGCCAGACGGTGCAGGATCGGCAGGGCGAAGGCGGCCGTCTTGCCGGTACCCGTCTGGGCGATACCCAGCAGGTCCTTGCCCGCCATCACGTCCGGAATGGCCTGGGCCTGGATGGGGGTGGGGATGGTATAGCCTTCGCTGGTCAGCGCCTGCAGCAGGGCCGGGTTCAGACCGAAGGATTCGAATGTCTTGTTGCTCATGTGGAGCCGTTTCTTTCGCGTATGTGGCGACGCGCAAACGGCCATGGCTCAACGCCGAAAAGGCCGCGCACCGCCAGTCCCGATAGAGCCTCGAAATCGAGGCCGCCGGGGTGGTCGGGCGCCGCCCCGCGTGTCCGGGCAGCGAATGAATCTTGAGGGCCGGCCGCTGCTACAGTCAGGTCTTCGATAGACAAAAGACCCACACGCGCTGGAGCGCACCGGATATCGCTCTTGTGCGACGCAGCGCAAATGGACGCTCAATACGGCCAAGTCAAGGCGTAGCTTACCGCATGGTGCGTGGAACCGTCTCTTGCACGGCGTGGCTTCTGGCCGATCCAGTCTTCGTGCTGAAGGCTCAACCCCACAGCCAGACGGCGGCGGATGTGTAGAGTGCGATGCCGAAGATCAGATTGAAGGGAAAGGTGATGGCCAGCGACGCCGTCACGAACACGCCGGTATCGGCGTCGGGTGCGGCAAGGCGCATGGCAGCTGGCACGGCGATATAGGACGCCGAGCCCGCAAGGATGGCGAGCATCGCAGCGTCGGCCAGATCGAGTCCGGTCAGCCGCGCCAGACCCAGGGCCAGGCTCGCGGACAGCAGGGGGAAACCCAGTGCAAAGCCGACGATGCCGAGGCTGAGCCTGCGACCGCCTTCCAGCAGCCGGCGAGCGGCGACAAGACCGGTGTCGAGCAGAAAGAAGCACAGGGCCCCCTGGAACAACGGCCCTACGAAGAGCTCCAGCCTGGTCATGCCCGCATCGCCGGAAATCACACCGACGGCGAAACTGCCCAAGAGCATAATGGTCGCGGCACCGACGAACACCTCTCTGAGCAAGACCCTTCGCCGACCGGGCTGACCGCGACCGGTGCCATTCAGTAGAAGCAGGGCAGTCAGGATGGCAGGCGTCTCCATCAAGGCGAGGACGGCGGCCATATAACCTCCGGGGGTCAGGCCGAGCGCCGCAAGATGTTGCTGTCCCGCTGCAAAGGTCACAACCGAAACCGATCCGTATGTGGCGGCCAGGGCGCAGACAGTCGCCCGGTCCAGCCGGCTGCGTTTGAGGATCACAAAGGCGATCAAAGGCATCAGGGCGCTGAGCGCCATGCCAATGCCGCCCGCCACGATGAAGTCGCCATCCAGCCCTGCCGCGCGCGCCTCAACGCCGCCTTTGAAGCCAATGCACAACATCAGATAGAGGGACAGCGCCTTTCCGATCGGCTCCGGGATCGTCAGATCCGACCGCATCAGCGCCGCCAGCATTCCTAGAAAAAAGAAGAGGATTGCGGGCGAGGTAAGCAGGCCCATGCTGGTCGTCAGGTCAGGCATTGTCCGGTCCGAAGCAAAGAGCGTCGGTGTGACGGCAGCAGATCAACCGTGACAGTTTATTGTGCTTATCCTGATCATGAGGAAACCTAATGGCTTAGTCGATCGCGACGCAGACCGGATGCCCAGGCTGCAGCGGCATCGCGTGCGCGATCTTGACCGGATCGCCGGGGGGTCACCGACTCGGCAGCGCGAGATTCCCTAAGGAAACGGCTCGCATGCTGAAATCCGCGTTTGGACACAGCGTCTCGACTTCCCGCCGCGTAGCGTTGCCGTCACCGTCGATGTCCAGAGGTGCGGCCAGCGGGTCTGTCCGTGCGAGGCGGTGCCGGTCGCGCCGCATGTCCCGGCGCCGCATGTCCGTGGTCGTCAGTCGTCCGTCGCCATCCCGATCCAGCCGATCGAACCGCGCGAGGGCTTCGGCGCGGCCGACGCAGATCGTGGCGTCTGGTTGTGCCCGCAGTCCAGCGGAACCTGCCAGCCCTTCGACAGAACGGCGCTCCTGTATGCTGGCAGGCTCGGATCGAGCCGGGTCCTCTGCGACAGCCGGCGAATGTGCCTGGAAGCCGAGGCTCAGCACCAGGGTTGCAACCACGAACCGGTGCCGCGAGGCCTTTGGCCAAGGCCTGAAAGTACAGTGGATCGGGCTCATTCTTTCAGTCTGATCTGATCGGGTCGCGCCTGGATCAGCCAGCTGGCGTGCCGCTCGGCCTATGCCATTTGGATGGGCCGCGTTCGAGAGCACGCAAGACTTCCTGGGCCAGCAGGGCGGTGGGGCCACCCGCGCCGCGCGCCGAAACCAGGGCGATTTCGCTGTCGGCCAGATCGGGCAGACCCGACCGCAGCACCGTCAGGTCGCGCGGGGCCATGGCGGCCGGCAGCACACCGACGCCGAGCCCGGCACGCAACGCCGCCATCTGACCGGCCAGGCTCGGCGAGGTGAAGGAAAGCCTGAAACCGATGCCGGCGTCCGAAAACGCCGCCAGGGCCCGCTTTCGATAGATGTCCGGGGCCGGAGCTACGATGAGGGGCAGCGGCGAGGTTTCCAGCACGGACGGGTCCAAGGCGAGCCAGACCAGCGGTTCGCTCCAGACCTTCACGCCCAGCTCGGGTCCCACGGGCTCGCGCTTGATCAGGGCCAGATCGATCAGTCTGCGTGAAAGCTGGTCCAGCAGATTGGCGGTGTAGTCGCACACGACCGAGAGCTTGATGCGCGGATGATTGCGCGCGAAGGCCCCGAGAATGGCCGGCAGATGGATGGTCGCAATGTCCTCCGGCGCGCCGAAACGGACCTCGCCCTCCAGGTCCCCTTCGCCCAGCGTGGACAGAATTTCGTCGTTCAGGCGGACCAATCGACGGGCCTGCGGCAACAGCGTCGCCCCTTCGGTCGTCACGGTGACCTTGCGCCCCGTCCGATCCAGAAGCGGTGAACGCAGCTGGTCTTCCAGGCGGCGCAACTGCAGGCTGACGGCGGGCTGGGACCGGCCCAGAAGGCTGGCCGCGCGGGTGAAGCTGCCGGTATCGACGACCGTGACGAAGGCGCGCAGAAGGTCGATGTCGAGATTGACCAGCCGCTGTGTCATCACATGAGGATCCGTTATGGCAACGCTACCCCTCATGCAGGAAACGAGGAGGTCGGTCCACGCTGCGCGATGTCAGAAGTTGACGGTGACGCCGACGAAGGGTGCATGGCCGACGCGGTCCTCGGCATCGTCGCGGATATCCTGCTGCCTCAGATAGCCCAGGCTGATGTCATATCGGCCAAAGCCGCGCTCGAAGCCGACGAAGGTGCGCAAACCGGTCAGACCTGTCTGTCCCCCGGGCTCCGTATTGCGAAGGGTGAAAAACACTTCCGCATCGCCCGTCAGGCCCCAGCCGTCTTCATCCTCGGTGAGAGGCACGGTCGTGCCGATCCGTTGTCGCAGCCGCCAGCCCGTCTGGGGGTCGACATTGACGAACCGTTGCTCCAGCCGGGTTCTGAACTCCAGCGGACCCCAGTCGTAACCGACCTGCTGCAGCAGGCGCACCTCGCGCTCGTCCGGGCCGTTCCAGCGATGTTCGACGCCGACGTTCCAGTCGCGGCCCCGGCTGTCCTCGCGCTTCAGCCACAGACGGGCGAAATAGGTGTCGTCGCGCGGGTCGCTGCGCAGCCGCTGGGCCGTTTCCAGCTCGATGGAGGTGCGATCGTCCAGCGATGTTTCAAAGGCCGGGTTGAACCAGAACTCGCCCGCTTCGTCCTGTGCGAGGACCGGTGAGGCGAGCGCAAGCATGAAGCTGGCCGCCACAAGGGCCGTCCCAAAGCAACGCATGGTGAAATCCTGAAAAAGAACGAGAGGGCGCGCCCGCATCGAAAGCGGCGAGATATTTCCCTCTGGGAGGCGGCGAGGATGCCGGCCGCGCGCAAGTCCGGCGCGGCCGGTCCTGGGCAATTAGTCCGGGTCGTAGGGCAGCGAAGAGTGGTGCAGGACGATGCGCAGGGCCCCATTGGCGTCGCGCACCCAGCCCCAGGTCTTGTTGACGGTGGTGACCTCGCCCTTGTCGTTGGTCAGCATGACATTGCCGGTCGAGATCGCGGTCGGGCCATTGATGACCACCGCAGCATTGTCGATCTCGTAGGACCGCCAGCCTTTCAGGGCAAAGCCGGTGTCCTCGGCAAAGGAGGGGTTGCCGCCGACGAAATAGGCCAGGGCGCTTTCACGGGTCGTACGGAAGGTCGTGTCACCATGGGCCAGGGTCGGCTTGAAGGCGACCGGACCCAGATTGTAGCCGTAGGCCGCATCGAGAACCTGACCCGCCAGACGCGTGGCGGCGGCCTGCCCGTTGGCCTTGTACTCCTGCGAGATGGAGACCAAGGCCTGACCCCAGGCCCGCTGTGCAGCCTCGACCTCGGCGACCGTGATCGGGGCGGCGGCAGCGGCGGGGCTGAGGTTCGCGACCGGGTAGCTGGCGCCCGAGGGCGTGGCCCGATCGGAAAGGGCCATTGCCGGGCCGGCGAACAGAAGGGCGGCGGCGGTGGTGAGGGTCAGCATCTTACGCATCGTGACGTCCTTTCGTGAACCGCTCGTGCGGCGATGACGACAAGGTGCGGGTTCACGGTCGGACGCACATCAGCCTGACGGCTGGCCGCACGACCTATGCCATATGGCATACGACAGCGGCTCGCCGGTTTGCTAGAACAGAACCGGTCAAGGAGGAGCGGCGTGTGCAGGCAGACAGTACGCTATCGGGGCTGGATGTCCGGACCCTGTTTCGCGACTCCCAGGCGCGCGCTGCCCGGCTGAAACTGCTGATCGAGGTCAGCCGCGAACTGGCGGCCGCCGACCGGGACGGTCTTGACGCGGCGATCGACGGGGCCG